>Ga0308018_10000044_pt1 | contig 61969 bp, 52 predicted proteins | sample Neamet282_FD_203130 | JGI IMG/M metagenome (GOLD analysis project Ga0308018, IMG submission 203130) | Marine microbial communities from water near the shore, Antarctic Ocean - #282 | ecosystem: Environmental > Aquatic > Marine > Unclassified | place: Southern Ocean | collected 2014-10-01
TCAGGCTACAGGGCTTGGTGGAAATATTAGCTATACGATAGGCCAATTAGTATACACAAATCCTTCTACTGGGGCAGGCTCATTAAATCAAGGTATACAAAAAAGTATCGAATTTATTACTTTAAGAAATCCTGAATTAACGGCATTAACACTTAATGCGGTCACCTACCCAAATCCAACTTCAGAATCTATTATACTGGCCTTAAAAGCTGGAAAGTTAACAGGTTTAAGCTACATAATGTATGATTTATTAGGTCGCTTTGTAAGTAAAGGCAGAGTAACACAAACGCAAACAAAAATAGCAATGGAAAGCTTGCCGTTAGGTGTGTACATATTAAGAGTACAACAAAATAACCAAGAACTAAAAACCTTCAAAATTATAAAACATTAAATCTTATGAAATTCACAAATTCACTACGTACTTCTATGTGCGCCACAATAGTCGCTTTACTACTAACCTCAAGTAGTTTTGCGCAAGCACCAGAAAAGATGAGCTATCAAGTAGTCATTCGAGATGCTAATAATGCGTTGGTCACCAGTCAACAGATAGGTATGCAGATAACTATTTTACAAGTAAATACAGCAGTCTACGAAGAAACCCATACACCAACTTCGAATACAAACGGATTGGTAAGTTTAGAGATTGGAACAGGAACGGTAATTTCGGGTTCTTTTACAGCAATTGATTGGAGTGTAGATACTTATTTTATAAAAACAGAAACAGACCCAATAGGAGGTACAAATTATACCATTACGGGCACTAGTCAATTATTAAGTGTGCCTTATGCGTTGTATGCAGAAACATCAAATGATACCCCAGCAGTTGCTTTGAATACTGCAAAAGTTAGTTATACAGAAGCTGCGGTTTCTGCCAATATAGCGGTTTCGGCTAATACCGCTAAAACGGTAATTAGTTCAGAGCAATCAGATGCCATTTTAGCAAATACTGCTAAGGTTGGTTATACACAACCAACCTACCTTGTAAATAACTTTTACGAAGAATTAGGGGGTTACATTATAGAGGTTAGTACCAGTGGTAAACACGGCATAGTTGCAGCAAGGCTAGATCAAGGAACTTCAAATTGGTATAATACTATTAACTTATTAAGCAATCCAGATAATCACGATGCAGCGGGCGCTGAATTTAAAGATTGGCGCATGCCAACCTATAGAGAGTTAAACATTATTTATGAAAATAAATTTGAGGTTGGTGGGCTTACAGACGCTTACTACTGGAGTTCTGCAGAGTATGATGTTAATGGCGCCTGGTTGCAGGATTTCTCCAATGGTAATCAGTACAACGCCAGTAAGAGCGGTATAAGCAGCAATGTACGTGCAGTTCGAACTTTTTAAATATTTAATTATCTATCAATTTAATTCAGCGTCGCGTAGCAACCGATTTTAATAAATGGCATTACATACCGAGGTACCTGTTTACAGAAATACGTATAAGTTGGTATTAGAAATTTTTGTGAAGCCTTAAAACTTTTAATTTAACAATAAAATCCTCGCAAATTTGCGAGGGTTCTATACAAGCGCTGGCTTTTTAACAGCAGCTATTATTTTCTTGAATGGGCGGACATGCATTTGTTCCGTATGAGCAGTAAACACAGCAATCTCCTTCTTTGGGTTTTAAAACTGTTTTACAATTTGCACACTCGTAAAAGAATTGGCATGCATTTGCAGGCATCTCTTCTACTTTCTTCTGTTTGCAGTTTGGGCATGTAATTTCTGATGTTAATTGTATTTCCATTTGTTTTATTTTTTATCAGTTACTTTGTAACCTGTTGCGTTAATTGCTTTCTCAATTTCCGTTTCATTGGTTTTGGTACTGTCAAATTTTACAATGGCATTTCCGTTTTTATAAGCTGCTTTTGAGTTTACAATTCCATTTAGTTTGTTTACTTCAAAATTAATAGGTGTTTCGCAACTTGCACAGGTCATTCCTTTTATTTCAAATTCAGTTGTTTTAATATGCGATTTGTAAATTACAGGTACCTGTTTTTGTGTATTTGAGTAAAAGATCCCTGAGTAGTATGGCAAAGCCAACATAATAATTGTAAAAGCGGTTATAATTCCCAAAAACTTCTTTGATTCCGTAAATTTTGGACTTTTTGCTGTGGTACATTTGCAGTCAATTTCTTTTCGAGCTTTTAGTTTTTTAGCCCAGGCCAATCCAAGAACTAAAAGTGTTAAACCTATTAGATAAGGTCTAAATGGCTCAATCCAAGAAAAGGTTGAAGCAATTCCGCCTGTTCCAACAATGATTGCTACTATTGGTGATATGCAACACAAAGAGGCTGTAATTGCGGTTATAAAACCAGCATTGGCTAATTTATTTTCACTTTTCATACGGCTTCTAAAAGTTTTTGCTTGTCTAGTATCTCAAAGAAAGGGTGCAGTAATGTTGCATATTCTGCAGTTAACGAATAAAAAATAGTTTGGGCTTCTCTTTCCGTTTTCAATAGATTTCTATCTTTCATTTTTCTTAGATGCTGTGAGATTGCAGAAATATTCATTCCAAGAACATCACTCAAATCACAGACGCAAAGTCTTTTTTCTTCAAAGAGTAGAAAAAGTATTTTAAGACGCACGCTATTTCCAACTAATGAGAGTCCGTTAGCTAAATAGTCAATAGATTCGTCCAATTCTGAAACTGTTTTTTTGCAACGCTTTAGTTGTTCCGTATCTGCTTGTTGTCTGCTGCATAAATTATTTTTCATACTTCAAATTTACACTAATTTCGTACTTAAGCAAATACTTAAATATATAATTTTAAAATGCTTGTAAAGTTTTAGTTTTTTCTAGAATATTTCAGATTTGTAGATGAAATTGAAAGAAGTATAAGAGAAGCTTAGATTTTAGCTTGATATTTTTTAAATTCAGCAACAAACCAAACTATGCTTCAAAACAAAACCCCATCCGTAAAGATGAGGTTTATAATAAGTGTAAAACTATTTTAGACTATTTAGGATCTAAAATTAAATCTATTCTATCTACTACATCTTGCAAATGGTAACGCGTAAGTGTGTTTCCTTTTCTAGATGCAGCTTTTACATCTCTTTGTAAACGTTTTAACTCTCCTCTTGCTACAGATTTCACATCAGATTGATTGATATTAATTCCTGTTTTTTTATAATAGCCACTATTTGCACCTCTTTGGTTTTTAGCTTCATTTAGTAAGTAGTCTAACCTGTCTAAATATGCTCTTTGTAAGTTTCTTCTATAGGTATCGATAGAGCGTCCAGCATAAATTTCACTCCAAACACCCTTGCGTACATCACGCATCATGTTAATTAACGTATATGCTTTTGAGGCCCCATTTAAGGTTTCATTTTCAATCATTCTCGCCATTCTACCAGCATCTAAAACATTGTTTAAGGTTCTTGCCTGCAGACCTCTAACTCTTTCGATAGCGCCAGAAAACTCCGTTTTACTAAAAATATTTTCATCCAACATCCAAGTGGGCGTTTCAAACAATTCATCAATTAAAAACTGCAGCGCTTCTTCTTGTTTTGCTTTTGTAACCTGCGTGTACACTGCGCCTTCTTGGTCAGCTGTTTTGTACTCTTCGTACACACCACCAATATTTGCGGTTACATGGCCCATATATCTATTAAACTGACTTAATAATTGTCCGTACATCGTAGACAATTCATCATAGTTCTCTCCCCTTTCAGAGGTCCATTCTTCCAATCTTGGTAAAATTCTTTTTAAGTTTTTAATACCGTACATAGAAGCTTTCATAGCATCGTCTCCTAAATCTTCTGTTTGAGAACTTGGATCTACAACACCGCCTCCTTGTTGGTGTCCAAAACGATACATTGGATCGCCGGCATGTTTTAAAATCCAAGCATCTAAGGTTGCTTTTTCATCTTTTGCATTGGTATCTAGAATAGGTCTGTATCCCCAAGAAATCGCATATTTGTCATAAATACCAATATTTGGCATTAAGGCAACACCTTTATCTTCTGGTTGTGCGATGTAATTGAAGCGCGCATAATCCATTATTGAGGGTGCAGTTCCATATTTTGAAGTAAAACTTGCAGACCTTAAAGAATCTACAGGATAGGCAACAGAACTTCCCATATTGTGAGGCAATCCGATAGTATGCCCAAGTTCATGAGAGGACACAAACTTAATTAATTCTCCCATGGTTTCTGTTTTAAAACTATTTCCTCTGGCATCTGGATTGATGGCGGCCGTTTGAATAAAAAACCAGTTGTGTAACAACGTCATTACATTGTGATACCAGTTGATGTCTGATTCTAAAATTTCTCCAGATCTTGGATCACTTACATGCGGTCCGTTGGCATTTGGAATTGGAGATGCTAAATATCTAATTACAGAATACCGCACATCTTCTGGGCTGTATTCAGGATCTTCTTCTGCCGTAGGTGCCATTTTACCAATAATGGCATTTTTAAAACCAGCCGCTTCAAAAGCTACTTGCCAATCATTAACTCCCTGTATAATATAAGGAACCCATTCTTTTGGCGTTGCTCTATCTACATAATACACAATTTGTTTTTTAGGCTCTACGAGTTCTCCTCTTTTAAATTTTTCAATGTCTTCGTCTTTTACTTCTAGACGATATCTATCTAAATACTTTACTGTTTTACTTCGCTGGTCTTCCAATCCGTAGTCTGTCTGCCCTCTTGCAAACCAACCAACACGCTCATCAAAATATCTACGTTTCATAGGTACTTTAGGTAATAAAACCATAGAATTACTCATTTCTAAGGTAATAGAACCTAGCGCACTATTAGAAGGTGCCTTATTAGCTGCATAGGTTTTTACATGCCGTACTTCTATATTTTGTGGGTAGCTGCTTACACGATCAATGTAAGAGCGGTCTTTGTCCATTCTTGTGATACCATATCTTTTTCTGTAAGAAACTGGAAACCCAAGTGGTTTAACATCTGTAGAAAATAAAGTAGTTGCATCAATAACGGTGGCAGTAGAATCTTTACTAAATGCTTTTATAGGAAAAGAAAATAAAATAGGTTCTAAATTAGAATTTACTACTGCTTCATGCACTGGTAAAATAGTGTCTGCAACAACACTATGAGAAACTATTCTTAGCAAGATATGCTTATTTTTTTTCTCCCAACGCAGTACTTGCGTGTTTGCTTTTGCACCACCAAACCCTATGCCGCTCGCAGTTTTAGCAATTCTTGTTACCATTAACATTTCTCTTTTTAATAGAGAGTCTGGTATTTCAAATAAGTAAGCATCGTCTTTTGTATGCACTTTAAATAATCCTTCATCTGTCTGGTGGTCTTTTGTAACCACTTTTTCGTAAGGTTTAATTGCATCTTTTTTAGGTTTGGGCTTTACAGCTGCTTTTGGAGTTTCTTTTTTCTTTTTCTTCCAAAATTGAGCGGAAGATTCTGTAGAAAAACCAATTATAAAAACAAGTAATAAGAGTCTTGTAAGTATTTTGTTTATCATGTTAAGTTTGGTTAAAATTAGAGTTCTCGAAGTTATGAAAACAATTATTTAAGGTTTCTTAAAAATATGTTAAAGAGATGGTATTTTATAAGGCAAATTTCAAGCAAAAAAAGGTCTTTAAACATGTGTTCAAAGACCTTTTTTAAAGAATTTTATTTTTATAAATTAAAAGCAGCTTTTACGGCATCTACATAATCTAATTTCTCCCAAGTAAACGTTTCTACTTCTTCAGAAATTGTTTCTCCCATTGGGTTAGAAAAGGTAACTGTTTTTATCTCTGGGGTTCTTCCCATATGACCATATGCAGCAGTTTCAGAATAAATAGGAGTTCTTAATTTTAAGCGTTGTTCTATGAAATACGGACGCATATCAAAAAGAGTGGCTACCTTTTTGCTAATTTCACCATCTGTTAGATCTACGGTTGCAGTTCCATATGTTTCAACATTAATACTTGTTGGTTTTGCCACACCAATGGCATAAGAAACTTGCACTAGTACCTCTTTACAAAGACCAGCAGCAACTAAGTTTTTTGCAATATGTCTAGTTGCATATGCTCCAGATCTATCTACTTTAGAGGGGTCTTTTCCTGAGAAAGCACCACCACCATGGGCACCTTTTCCGCCGTAAGTATCTACTATAATTTTTCTTCCCGTTAAACCAGTATCTCCGTGGGGTCCACCAATTACAAAAATACCTGTTGGATTGATGTGATAGGTAATATTATCTGTAAATAATTTTCGATTCTGTTCTGGTAAGTTTGCAACTACTCTTGGAATTAAAATTTCTACAATGTCTTTTTTAATTTTAGTTAACATTACTTCGTCACTTTCATCAAAATCATCGTGTTGTGTAGAAATTACAATTGCGTCAATTCTTTCAGGAACATTGTCATCAGAGTATTCTATGGTAACCTGAGATTTAGCATCTGGCCGTAAATATGTAATATCGTTATTTTCTCTTCGCAATTTAGCCAATTCAATTAACAATCTATGAGATAATTCTAGTGCCAATGGCATGTAATTGTCTGTTTCATCTGTAGCGTAACCAAACATCATTCCTTGGTCTCCTGCACCTTGTTCTTCAGGGCTAGATCTATCAACTCCGCGGTTAATATCTGGTGATTGTTCATGGATTGCAGATAAAACTCCACAAGAATTTCCATCGAACATATAGGCACTTTTAGTGTACCCAATTTTATTAATTACATCTCTGGCAATTTGCTGCACATCTAAATACGTTTTAGATTTTACTTCACCGGCTAGAATAACCTGTCCAGTAGTTACTAAAGTTTCACAAGCAACTTTGCTATTTTTGTCAAATGCTAAAAAATTATCAATTAAAGCGTCAGAAATCTGATCTGCAACTTTGTCTGGGTGCCCTTCAGAAACACTTTCTGAGGTGAATAAATATGACATACTATTTTTTTTTATATTAAAAAATGATTTCTTAATGCTAAGCATTGAGATTTCCTTAAAATGATTATTCCCTTAAAATGGGAATCAGGCGGAAAATAAAATTGATTGCAGTCGCTGAAAGAAGTAGATAATTACTGCTTTAGCATTTTTTTAGTGAGGTTGCAATCAGTTCAAATTATTCCTCTTAATTAGTTTACAAAAGTACACTATAAAATTAAAATGATCCCTTTTATTGCTATAATTATTTATGATAGCATCATCAATAAATGAATTTCGGCGTTTTAAAAGTGATGATATTAAAGAATAAAGAGTGCAGAGATAAATAAAATGCGAAATCGATATTTTTAAAAAATAAATCACTTTTTATTTGGATACTAATTTTTTTGGAACATATATTTGCACTCATAAAGTTCAATAACTTATTGAAATGTTATCAAGAAAGGTGAAGGGATTAGACCCGACGAAGCCTTAGCAACCCTTTAGAAATAAAGAAGGTGCTAAATTCTACTCAACTAAACTATAGTTGGATAGATAACAAAAAAGAATTTTCCTTTCTGGAAAGTACTATTTTTCTTCATAACATTTTTCTAGTAATTACATCAACAGAAATTGATGCATTTGACTTTTTTGTTTATTTATTAACTCAAAAAAATAGAAAAATGAGTACATTAAAATTGGCAACCAATGCGTTGCATGCAGGACACGACGTAACCACAAACGGAGGTACAAGAGCAGTTCCTATTTACCAAACAACATCGTATGTTTTTAACAATTCAGAACATGCAGCAAACCTTTTTTCGTTAAAAGAACTAGGTTTTATCTACACCCGTTTAAACAACCCAACAAATCAAATTTTACAAGACCGTTTAGCAGCGGTAGAAGGCGGAATAGGAGCCGTAGTTTTTGCATCTGGTACAGCCGCAATTGCAACTGGTTTGCTAACACTTTTAAAAGCAGGAGATCATATTGTTGCTTCTAGCAGTTTATACGGTGGAACCTACAACTTATTAAGTGTAACCTTACCAAGATTAGGCATTACAACTACATTTGTAGATGCTTCAAATCCTGATAATTTTGACGCAGCAGTGCAAGAAAATACAAGAGCATTTTTTGCAGAATCTTTAGGGAATCCAAAGTTAGATGTATTAGATTTAGAAGCAATTTCTACGCATTCAAAAAAGGCAGAAGTTCCTTTTATTGTAGATAATACCGTGGCAACACCTGTTTTATTAAATCCTATTAAGCACGGGGCAGATATTGTAATTCACTCCTTAACAAAATATATTGGTGGCCAAGGAACTTCTTTAGGAGGTGCTATTGTAGATGCAGGTACTTTTAATTGGGCGAATGGCAAGTTTCCAGAATTTACAGAACCATCTGCTGGTTACCACGGTTTAAAATATTATGAAACTTTAGGTGCGGCATCGTTTACTTTTAAATTAATACTCGAAGGTTTACGAGATTACGGGGGCGCATTAAGTCCAACAAACGCATTTAATATCATTCAAGGTTTAGAGACTTTACCCGTTAGAATAAAACAACATTCAGAAAATGCATTAGCATTGGCAATATGGTTAGAGGAACAAGATGCCGTTGCTTGGGTAAATTATCCTGGTTTAGAAAGTAGTAAATTCAAATCTTTAGCAGATAAGTACTTACCAAAAGGACAAAGTGGTATTGTAACATTCGGTCCTAAAAAAGGCTTTGAAGCTGCAAAAGCAATTGCAGATAAAACTAAAATATTTTCTTTATTAGCGAATATTGGAGATACAAAATCACTTATTATTCATCCTGCAAGTACAACACATCAACAATTAAATACAGTAGAACAAGCAAGTGCTGGCGTTACGCAAGATTTAGTAAGATTATCTGTTGGTATTGAAGATTTAGAGGATTTAAAAGCAGATTTAAAAGCCGCTTTTTCTGAGTTATAAGAAGATAATATATACAAATAAGGGGTTAAAACCCCTTCTGTTTAAATGAAAAATCAGTTACAACATATTAAAATTAAAAACTTCACTACAGAGCTTGGTGCTGCTGTTCTTGAACTGAATTTAAGCTACCAAGTTTTTGGTAAAGAACTAGGTACCGCGCCTATAATTTTAATCAACCATGCACTAACTGGTAACAGTGAAGTTGCAGGTAAAGAAGGTTGGTGGCAAGATATTGTAGGGGAAGAAAAGGTAATAGATACCACGGTGTATACTATTTTGTCTTTTAATGTTCCTGGAAATGGTTTTGATGGTTTTTTAATTGAAAATTATAAAGATTTTATTGCAAGAGATATTGCCAACATCTTTTTAGAAGGTTTACAGTATTTAAAAATCTCACAACTATTTGCTTTAATAGGTGGTTCTTTGGGTGGCGGCATTGCTTGGGAAATGATGGTTTTAAATACTAAAATAACCAAACATTTTTTACCCATTGCGACCGATTGGAAATCTACAGATTGGTTAATAGCCAATTGTCAAATACAAGAACAATTTTTGGTAAACTCAAGCAACCCCGTACATGATGCAAGGATGCATGCAATGCTATGTTACAGGACGCCAACTTCTTTTAAAGAACGTTTTCAGCGTTCTAAAAAAGAAGATTCTACTATTTTTAATGTAGAAAGTTGGCTATTACATCACGGTGAAAAATTACAAGAACGGTATCAATTATCCTCTTATAAATTAATGAATCAATTATTAAAAACAATTGATGTTACAAAAAATGGAGAAAAAAAGATAGAAATTTTAAATCAAATAAATGCCAATATTCACATTATTGGTGTGGACTCAGATTTGTTTTTTACTGCAGAAGAAAATAGAGAAACACATAAAAATTTAGCATTAACCAAAGAAAATGTTACCTACAACGAAATAAAATCGGTGCATGGTCATGATGCATTTCTAATGGAATATGACCAACTTCAGAAAATTATAGCACCTATATTTAATAAAGAGTACAACACAAAAAAAATGAAAGTATTAAAATTTGGAGGAAAATCTTTAGCAAACGGGAAAGGAATTGAAAGCGCTTTAGATATTATTACAGGAAAACTTTATAATAGTGAAAAAATAACAGTGGTAGTTTCTGCAAGAGGAAATACTACAGACGATTTAGAAGCTATTTTAGAAAAATCTGCACAAAAAAAAGCATACAAAATTGCGTTTGAAATATTTAAGAAATATCAATTAACACCAAATACTTCCGTTGATTTTTCTGCAGAATTTGCCAAATTAGAAACTATTTTTGAAGGCGTTTCTTTGTTGGGGGATTATAGTATTAAAATTAAAGACGAAGTGCTAGCGCAGGGTGAATTGTTATCAGCAAAACTAGTAGCTAGTTTGTTACAAAAAAAAGGAGTAGATGCGAATATAACAGATGCGAGTCAGTTAATTATTACCGATGAAAACTTCGGGAATGCACAACCCATAAACACCATTTCTTCTGCAAATGTAGTTGCATATTTTGCTGAAAACGCAAACGTATTAAATGTTGTAACTGGTTTTATTTCTTCCAATAAAAAAGGAGAAACTACAACTTTAGGAAGAAACGGTAGTAATTATACAGCAGCTTTACTAGCAAATTATTTAGATGCAGAAGAGTTGCAAAATTATACGCATGTAAGCGGAATTTTTACTGCAAATCCAGATTTGGTTGCAGACGCAAAGAAAATTGAGAAACTATCCTATTCCGAGGCAAATGAATTGGCTAATTTTGGAGCTACCATTTTACATGCAAAAACTATTATTCCTTTATTAGAAAAGAATATTAATTTAAGAATTTTAAACAGCTTTAATAAGGAAGATAAAGGAACTTTAATAACTGCAGCGTCTTCACAAAAAGGAATTAAATCTATTTCTACCATTAATAATGTTTCTTTATTGAATTTTGAAGGAAGAGGTTTGTTAGGAAAAGTGGGAGTAGATGCACGTATTTTTAGAGCATTAAGTGAGCGGAATATTAATGTTAGTATTATTTCTCAAGGCTCTTCAGAGAGAGGAATTGGATTAATTATCGATACGGATAGGGCTTCTGAAGCTGTTTTAGCTTTAGAAACTGCCTTTGAAAGCGATTTTTACGCTCAAGATGTGCATCAGATTTCAATAACCGAGAGCGTGGCGGTAATTTCTATTATTGGTCAAGACTTAAGTGAATTTCACCTTCCTTACAATGCCTTAATTAAAAATCAAATTGTCCCATTATTATTTAATAATACAGTTACAGGTAAAAACGTGAGTTTGGTAGTTAAAAAAGACCAATTGCACAAGGCTGTAAATGTAATTCACGGACAAGTTTTCGGAATTGCAAAGAAAATAAATATTGCTGTTTTTGGAAAAGGTTTGGTTGGTGGAACTTTAATTAATCAGATTTTAGAGAATGCAGCTTCTGTATTAGAGCGAAGAAAAATTCAATTAAATGTTTTTGCAGTGGCAAGTTCTAAAAAGGTATTGCTTCAAAAAACAGGAGTTTCAAAAAACTGGGAGCAAGATTTAGAGAACACAGGACATGAAAATATTGAAATACAAGACATAATTGACTTTGCAAACACACATCATTTTGAAAATTTAATTGCAGTAGATAACACGGCGAGTATCTCGTTTGTAGAAAATTATATTCCGTTAATTGCTGCAGGTTTCGATTTAGTTTCTTGTAATAAAATAGCAAATACTTTATCTTTTGATTTTTATAAAGAATTAAGAACAAAACTAAAAGAACATAAAAAGCAGTATTTATATGAAACCAATGTAGGTGCTGGCCTGCCTTTAATTGATACTATAAGACTTTTACATGAATCTGGAGAGAATATTACTAAGATTAAAGGGGTCTTTTCTGGAAGCTTAAGTTATTTATTTAATACTTTTTCTGAGGGAAACAGACCTTTTTCAGAAGTTTTAAAAGATGCCATAGCGCAAGGATTTACAGAGCCAGACCCAAGAGAAGATTTGGTTGGAAATGATGTAGCTAGAAAATTATTGATTTTAGCAAGGGAATTAGATTTAGAAAATGAGTTTGTAGATACAAATATTCAGAATTTAATTCCAGCCAATTTAAGAGGGGGTACTGTAACTGATTTTCTATCGAATTTAGAAGTCATGAATGCAGAGTATCAACAAATAAAAGCTGCACAAAAAGAAAATTCTGTTTTACGATATATTGGGGAGTTAAGCGGAGATTTATCTCAAGATACGGGTAATTTAGAAGTAAAATTAGTGTCAGTTTCTAAAGCTTCTCCTTTAGGATCTTTAAAAGGTTCTGATGCAATTTTTGAAATTTATACAGAATCATACGGAGAACAGCCCATTGTAATTCAAGGGGCAGGAGCAGGTTCTAAAGTAACGGCAAGAGGTGTTTTTGGAGATATATTAAGACTGGCAAAACATAACGATTAAAAAATTAATCAGTTTTCATTTAGCACTATTTAGTCAATAAGGAATAACTAACCATTAGTAATTATGAGTAAACACTTCGAAACAGAAGCGATTAGAAATCAAACAGAAAGAACACAGTTTTCTGAACACTCTACCCCACTATATCTAACATCTAGTTTTGTTTTTGACGATGCAGAAGAGATGCGTGCTTCTTTTGCAGAAGAAAAAGAACGCAATTTATACAGTCGTTTTACAAATCCAAATACTACAGAATTTGTAAATAAAATTATAAGTATGGAAGGTGCCGAAGCAGGTTACGCTTTTGCAACAGGTATGTCTGCAATTTTCTCCACATTTGCGGCTTTGCTTAGTGCAGGAGATCATGTAGTATCTTGTAGATCTGTTTTTGGTTCTACCCATAGTATGTTCACAAAATTTTTACCAAAATGGAATATAGAAACTTCTTACTTTAAAGTAAATGAAGTCGATTTGTTAGAAAGCTTAATTCAACCACATACAAAGATTCTATATATAGAAACACCTACAAATCCAGCAGTAGATATTCTTGATTTAGAGTTGATTGGTCAAATTGCAAAAAAGCACAATCTAATTTATATTGTTGATAATTGTTTTGCAACACCATATGTGCAAAAACCCATTAAGTTTGGTGCAGATTTAGTGATTCATTCTGCCACAAAATTAATAGATGGACAAGGGAGAGTCTTGGGCGGAGTTACCGTTGGAAGTAAGGAATTAATGCGAGAAATTTATTTATTTGCAAGAAATACGGGGCCAGCAATGTCTCCTTTTAATGCATGGGTATTGTCTAAAAGTTTAGAAACTTTGGCAATTAGAGTAGAAAAACACGCGGAAAATGCATTAAAGGTTGCTGAATTTTTAGAAACGCAAGAAAACGTTATCATGGTGAAGTATCCATTTTTGAAATCGCACCCACAATATGCTATTGCTAAAAATCAAATGAAATTAGGAGGAAACATTGTTGCTTTCGAAATTAAAGGAGGTATTGCAGCGGGAAGAACATTTTTAAACACTATTAAAATGTGTTCTTTATCGGCAAATTTAGGGGATACAAGAACTATTGTTACGCACCCTTCTTCTACAACGCACGGCAGGTTATCTGAAGAGGATAGATTAGCTGTTGGTATTACAAAAGGTTTGGTAAGAGTTTCTGTAGGTTTAGAAAATGTAGCAGATATTATAGAAGATTTAGAGCAAGCTTTAAATAGTTAAACCAATTTAAAATTCCGTAATTTTGTTTATGCTTTCTAAAAAGACAAAATACGGAATTAAAGCACTTACTTTTTTAGGTAGGCAAGAGGACAATAACCCTGTGGCTATTGCTTCGATTTCTAAAAGCGAAAATATTTCCCTAAAATTCTTAGAAAGTATTCTATTAACACTTCGTAAAAACGGAATTTTAGCATCTAAAAAAGGGAAAGGGGGTGGTTATTATTTATTAAAATCACCTTCTGAAATACCCATGACTGACGTTATGAGAATTCTTGAAGGACCTATTTCTATGGTACCTTGTGTGAGTTTAAATTTCTATGAAAAGTGTGATGATTGTCCAGATGAAAATGCATGTGCTGTTCATAATTTAATGATGCAAGTAAGAGACAATACTTTAGATGTTTTTAGAAACACTTCTTTAGCAGATCTTTGTAATTGTTAAACTACGCTGTATTCGATGCATCTTATAACTTAAGTTTTTAATACTAATTTTTATTTCAATAGTAAGTCTCATACGATTTCATATTCGTAATTATATTCTCCTTTTTTTATTAATCTACTAAATCTATAGGGTATATATATATTTTATAAATTTACTGTGTTTTAATTTTAAATTTAAGTGTATGTTTGCATTATCCTACTAAATTAATAGGGTAAGTTTTTTGAATTAATTACCTATGATTTTAAACCAGTTTTTTTTTAGTAGGAAAACTCAAAGTAGGGGTTTCGAAGAAGATAAAACTTCTGAGAAACCTTTACGAAGTTTTGCAAAAGCTTTGAGTTGGAGGTTCATAGGTACGTTAGATACTTTAATAGTTTCTTATTTTATTACAGGGGCTATTGGTTTGGCTACTTCTATTGCTACCATAGATTTTTTAACAAAACTACTATTGTATTTTTTTCATGAAAGAATTTGGAATCATATAAAATGGGGTAAATAATACAGATGAACTTAGAAGAAATAAATAAAGAATTACAAAATAAAAGTCCAGAAGAAATAATTAAGTGGGCTATTACTATTGCACACAGACCGATAGTGACTACTAATTTTAGGCCTTATGAAGTAGCTATTTTAAATGCAGTTACCGCGGTTAAGAAAGATGTGACGGTAGTTTGGTGTGATACTGGGTATAATACACAACAAACCTATAGGCATGCCGAGGAAGTTATTAAAAAATTGAACTTAAACATTCAATTATATGTGCCAAGGCAGACGGTTTCGCATAGAAATGTGGTATTAGGAATGCCCTCTATAGAAGATCCAAAACATATAATTTTTACAGAACAAGTAAAGTTAGAGCCTTTTTCTAGAGCTATGAAAGAGCAACAACCAGATGTTTGGTTTACAAATTTAAGGAAAGGGCAAACCGCTTTTAGGAATAGTATAGATATTGTTTCTAAGAGCAAAGACGGTATTTTAAAGGTAAGTCCGTTTTATAATTGGACAGACAAGGAATTAGATACGTATTTAGAAGAAAAAGGTTTGTCAAATGAGTTTACCTATTTCGACCCCACAAAAGTAGAAGGCAATAGAGAGTGCGGTTTGCATATCTAAAAGACATGATTATGAATCAAAGAATAATACAAGTAGCAGCTTTAGAAAGTGAAGCAATTTATATATTTAGAGAAGTAGTTGCGCAGTTTGAAAAACCTGTGTTACTTTTTTCTGGAGGAAAAGATAGCATAACGTTGGTTCGTTTGGCGCAAAAAGCATTTTTTCCTGCTAAAATTCCGTTTCCATTAATGCATATAGATACCGGGCATAATTTTCCTGAAACGTTAGCATTTAGAGATAAAATAGTAAAAGAATTGGGAGTAGAGTTAATCGTAAGAAATGTACAAGATAATATTGATAACGGACGCGTAAAAGAGGAATCTGGCAGATATGCAAGTAGAAATATGCTGCAAACAGAAACACTTTTAGATGCTATTGAAGAATTTGGTTTTGATGCCTGTATAGGTGGTGCAAGAAGAGATGAAGAAAAGGCTAGAGCAAAAGAAAGAATTTTTTCTGTAAGAGATGATTTCGGACAATGGGATGAAAAAAATCAGCGCCCGGAAGTATTTGATATGCTAAATGGACGCATAGATCTTGGGCAAAATGTGCGTGTGTTTCCTATTTCAAATTGGACAGAGCTGGACGTTTGGTCTTACATTCAAAAAGAAAAAATAGAAATTCCTTCTATTTACTTTGCACACAAAAGAAAAACATTTATTCGAGATGGTATGATTTGGTCTGCAGCAGATGCTGTTGTTTATAGAGATGAAGAAGAAGCAGTGTTAGAAAGAATGGTTCGTTTTAGAACTGTTGGCGATATGAGTTGTACAGCAGCCGTGTTATCTGATGCTGTAGACATTGCAAAAGTTGTAGAAGAAATTAGAGATTCCTCCATTTCAGAAAGAGGCGCAAGAATAGATGATAAACGCTCTGAGGCTGCCATGGAAAAGCGCAAGCAGCAAGGGTATTTTTAGAAATTTGTTTTGCATTTTTTTTTGCATTTCGCTTCTGGTAGTTAGCCATTAGTAAAAATAATAGAATATAAAATTAGGCAAGTAGCTAATAAGCGAAAAACCAGTAGCTCATTAAAAATGAAAGTACTAAAAATAGCAACAGCAGGAAGCGTAGATGACGGTAAAAGCACCTTAATAGGGCGTCTTTTATATGATACAAAATCGTTAACGGATGATAAGCTTGCTGCAATAGAAGAGAAAAGCAGGCAAAGAGGATTCGACTATTTAGATTTTTCTTTAGCAACAGATGGTTTGGTTGCAGAACGTGAGCAAGGCATCACCATTGATGTGGCACATATTTATTTTTCAACAAGAAAAAAGAGTTTCATTATTGCAGATACTCCTGGGCATATAGAGTATACAAGAAACATGGTAACGGGCGCATCTACTGCGCAAGCTTCAATTGTGCTGATTGATGCTAGAAAAGGAGTAGTAGAACAAACATATCGTCATTTTTTTATCAATAATTTACTTCGAATTAAAGATGTTGTTATTGCGGTTAATAAAATGGATTTGGTTGACTTTTCCGAAGAGAAATACAATATTATTAAGAGAGAAATTGAGTATTTGGCAAGCAAAAGCGAATATAAAAATCAGCAATTAACCTTTATACCAATGTCTGCTTTGCAAGGAGATAATGTAGCTTCTAAATCTGAAAATATGTCTTGGTATGCAGGTGAAACCTTATTACATCATTTAGAAAAATTAGATATTGAAGCTACCGAAGAAGTAACGCAAGTTCGTTTTCCTGTACAAACTGTAATTAGACCAAAAACAGATGAATATCATGATTTTAGGGGCTACGCAGGTAAGATCTACGGAGGCGATCTAGAAATTGGAGATGAAATAATAGTCCTTCCATCGCAAACAAAATCAACAATAAAAAGTATTCATTTTTTTGATGAGGAATATGAAATTGCAAAAAACGGAAGTTCTGTTGCAATTACGTTGGTTGACAATGTAAATGTAAGTAGAGGAGACATGTTGGTAAAAGTTGCTGAAGAACCAACAATTACAAAGCAATTAGACGCAACTATTTGTTGGATGGATAAAGAACCTTTACAAGTTTTACAGAAATACCATATAAAACACGGTGTAAATGATGCACAAGCAAAAATCACACAATTGTCTAGCATTTTAAAAACAGATTTTTCTGGAAAAATTGAAAATCCGTCTGAATTAGCTTTGAATCAAATAGGAGTTATTCAAATAAAGTTAAGTAAATATTTATTGGTAGATAGCTTCAATCAGAATAAATCAAATGGCGCATTTATTTTGATCAATCCAAAAACAAACAATACCGTTGGTGTCGGTTTTATCCAATAATAAATAGAAAATCATGCAAAGTTTTAGAACAGAAATAGAGAATCCTATAGTAGAAAAAGATATTCTAGAATTAGAACGTAAAATTCAGCTATTTAAAGAAGGGAAAATAGACGAAGAGCGTTTTAGAAGTTTACGTTTGGCAAGAGGTGTATATGGTCAGCGTCAGTTTGGTGTGCAAATGATTCGTATAAAATTACCATACGGAAAAGTATCAAGCGAACAATTGCACAGAATCTCAGACGTTTCTGATGAATATTCTCGTGGGAGATTGCATATTACAACACGCCAAGATATTCAAATTCACCATGTAAGTTTAGATAGAACGCCAGAGTTATGGGCACAACTAGAAAAGGATGATATTACATTGCGTGAAGCATGTGGAAATGCCGTTAGAAATATCACAGCTTCTGAAACTGCGGGAATCGATACTGCCGAACCTTTTGATGTTTCTCCGTATGCAGATGCAACGTTTAAATTCTTTTTAAGAAACCCAATTTGTCAAGAAATGGGGCGTAAATTTAAAATGTCTTTTTCTGGTACAGATGATGATACCGCTATTAGTTTTATTCATGATTTAGGTTTTATTGCGAAGATTAAAATAGAAGATGGAGTTGCTAAAAAAGGTTTTAAAGTTTTATTAGGTGGTGGTTTGGGTTCACAACCAAGGCATGCAGATGTAATCTATGAATTTTTAGAAGAAGATGTTTTAATACCAACTATAGAGAGTGTTTTAAGAATTTTTGATCGTTTTGGAGAACGAACAAAAAGAGCAAAGGCAAGATTAAAATTTTTAGTAAAAGAGATAGGAACAGCTGTTTTTTTAGAATTAGTATCTAAAGAAATAAGTGCCTTAGAGAACAAAACGTTTAAAATTAACACCACTGCTTTTGAGCAACCCATTTCTTTTCAAGAAGTAGCAATTCCTGTAATAAAAATTAAAGATGAAGTTGCTTTTCAAAATTGGAAAGAAACAAATGTTATCAAACAAAAGCAAGAAGGTTTATTTGCTATTGGAATTAAAGTGCATTTAGGAGATTTCTATACGCAAAAAGCAAGATTATTAGCAGATTTAGTAAAAAAATATGGGGCTAATGAAATCCGATTGACTTTGCGTCAGAATATTTTAATTCGCCATATTAGGGCAGATCTAATTCCTTTTTTCTATGTTGAATTGCAAAAATTAGGTTTTGCAAATGCTGGATATAATTCTACTTCAGATATTACTGCTTGCCCAGGAACGGATACTTGTAATTTAGGAATTTCTAGTAGTACAGGAATTGCAGTGGTGTTAGAAAAAGTATTGGAAGAAGAATACCCTTCCTATATAAATAACAAAGAAATTGCCATTAAAATTAGTGGTTGCATGAACGCTTGTGGGCAACACAATATGGCACATATTGGTTTTCAAGGAATGTCTATTAAAGTTGGTAATTTGCAAGCACCTGGGTTACAGGTTTTAATTGGTGGTGGAATTTTAGGAGACGGAAATGGTCGTTTTTCAGATAAATTAGTCAAAATTCCAAGTAAAAGAGGAGCAGACGCTTTACGTATTTTATTGAATGATATTGAGAGATATCAACAGAAAAAAGAATCGTTTTTGGAATATTATGACAGACAAGGGAAAATTTATTTCTATAATTTGTTAAAAGGATTATCTGATACAACTAATTTGTTGCCAGATGATTTTATTGATTGGGGGTACTCAGAAAAATACGTAAAAGCAATCGGAGTTGGAGAATGTGCTGGAGTTGTGATTGATTTGATTGCGACTTTATTATTTGAAAGCGAAGAAAAAATTACAAATTCACAAGAAGCTTTCAAAGAAAATCAGTTTTCAGATAGTATTTATTATGCATACACTGCCATTGTAAATACTGCAAAAGCATTGTTAATTTCAGAGGGTATAAAAACAAACACGCAGGCAGGGATTATAAGTAGTTTTCAAGAGCAATTTGTTGCCACTCATAAAATTGAATTGGAAGGCTCTTTTGATGATTTGGTGTATCAAATTAAAAATAAAAAACCTACAAAAAAATTTGCAGCAAGTTACTTAAAGGATGCAAAATTGTTCTATTCAAAGATTAATGCATATAGAAAAACAGCAGTTAGCCATGTATAAAATACCAAAATTAACAGTTGTAGGTGCGGGTCCTGGCGATGTAGATTTAATTACTTTAAAAGCGATTAAAGTTTTAAAAACTGCAGATGTTGTTTTATATGACGCTCTGGTAAATGAAGAATTGTTGGACTTTATAAATCCGAATGCAGAAATAATTTTTGTGGGAAAACGTAGCGGTTGCTATACCTATCAACAAGATCAAATTAACGATTTAATTGTTGCAAGGGCAGAGACACACGGGCATGTAGTTCGCCTAAAAGGAGGAGATCCTTTTATTTTTGGCAGAGGTGCAGAAGAAATGGAATTTGCAGCAAGTTTTGGCATAGCAACAGCTATGGTTCCTGGAATTTCGTCTTCGTTGGCGGTTCCAGCATCTCAAAACATACCAGTAACAAAACGTGGAAGTGCAGAAAGTTTTTGGGTAATTACAGGAACTACAAAAGAACATAAATTATCAAAAGACATTGCGCTTGCAGCAAAATCTAATGCAACAGTTGTTGTGTTAATGGGAATGGGAAAATTACCTGAAATTATAAAGTTGTTTCAATTAGAAAATAAAAATGATTTACCGGTTGCTATTATTCAAAACGGAACAAGAAGTAATGAAAAAGTAGGTATTGGAACGGTAGATACAATTTTAGAGGTTGTAAAAGAAAATGAGTTAAGCAATCCTGCAATTATTATTCTAGGCGAAGTTGTAAAGCATAGAGCAGTATTAGTAAATATTCAAGCCACATATTCAGAAACATTAATTGCATAACGGTGTTTTATGGAAAGAAATAATTTATATCCTATTTTTCTAAAGACAAAAAGTTTAAATATACTTATTGTGGGTGGTGGGAATGTTGCGGAAGAGAAATTAACATTTTTGTTAAAATCGAGTCCAGATGCGCATGTAACCATCGTTTCGCCAATGTTTAGAAAAGATACCATAACACTTGCCAAAAAAGGATGTGTTACTTTAATTAAAGATAGTTACAATAAACGGTATTTAACGGGTAAGCATATGGTGGTTGCAACAACAGATGTTCCAGAAATTAACGTACAAGTTTGGCAAGATTGCAGAGCTGTTTATAAATTAGTAAATGTAGCTGATAATCCGCCATATTGCGATTTTTATATGGGCGGAATTGTAACCAAAGGAAATGTAAAAATAGCCATTTCTACGAATGGAAAATCGCCAACAACAGCAAAAAGATTGCGACAGTTTTTTGAAGATGTAATTCCAGAAAATATAGATGATTTCGTAAATAATTTAAACGAGTATAGAAAAACGATCAAAGGAAACTTTGAGGAAAAAGTAGAAAAACTAAACGAGTTTACAAAAAGTTTGGTCGAGAAATAAGATTAGAAAGTTGTCTTATCGAGCCCAGTCGAGATACAATTAGAAATAGATTTAAATGAGTTCTCGACTGTGCTGGAAAGGGCTTAAATATTGGAAATAAAAAAATTATGATTACAACAGATATATTAATTATTGGTGCAGGGCCCACAGGACTATTTACAGTGTTTGAAGCAGGTTTATTAAAATTAAAATGTCATTTAATTGATGCTTTACCTCAGCCTGGTGGACAATGTTCTGAGATTTACCCGAAGAAACCAATTTATGATATTCCGGCATATCCAGAGATTTTAGCAGGAGATTTAACACAAAAACTAATAGAACAAAGTAAGCAATTTGAACCAGGTTTTACCTTAGGTGAAAGAGCAGAAACTATTGAGAAGCAAGAAAACGAGACGTTTATTGTAACCACTAATAAAGGGACGAAACACCAAACGAAAATTGTAGCTATTGCTGGTGGTTTAGGAAGTTTTGAACCAAGAAAACCCTTGATACCCAATATTGCAGATTTTGAAGATAAAGGTGTAGAATATATTATTAAAGAACCAGAATTATATCGAGATAAAAAAGTAGTGATTTCTGGTGGTGGAGACTCTGCCTTAGATTGGGCAATTTTTTTATCTAATATTGCTTCAGAAGTAACTTTAATTCATAGAAGAAATGAGTTTAGAGGCGCTTTAGACTCTGTAGAAAAAGTACAAGAATTAAAGAACTTAGGGAAAATTAGATTAATTACACCTGCAGAGGTGAGAGGAGTTTTAGGAACCGATAAGGTTACAGGAGTTGCAGTAGAAAAGAAAGGGGAGGATTCGTTCATTGTAGATGCAGATCATTTTATTCCGTTGTTTGGTTTGTCGCCTAAGTTGGGTCCAATAGGTAATTGGGGATTGAGTATTGAGAAGAATGCCATTAAGGTAGACACGTTCGATTATCAAACAAACATACCAGGAGTATATGCTATTGGAGATGTAAATACGTATCCTGGGAAATTAAAATTAATTCTTTGTGGTTTTCATGAGGCAACATTAATGTGTCAGAGTGCTTATAAAAGAATCTTCCCAAATAAAAAATATGTTATGAAGTATACAACAGTGGGAGGTGTAGATGGTTTTGATGGTACACGTAAAGAAGCGCCAAAGGCAGTTGTTAAAGCGATAGAATAGCTTGTTTTTTAGATGGTTTACGTAACTTTGCAAACAATAGCACTAAAAGAAAAATAGATGCAAGACATCAACATAAAAATAACAGATAGAAATGGCGCAACACATGATGTAGTTGCACCAACAGATATGGCAATGAACCTAATGGAAATTGTGCGTTCATATGAATTAGCCGAAGAAGGAACTATTGGTATTTGTGGCGGAATGGCAATGTGTGCTTCTTGCCAATGTTATGTAACATCAGATCATAGTTTACCTGAAATATCAGATGATGAGGATGCAATGTTAGCAGAAGCTTTTCATGTAGAAGACAATAGTAGATTGGGTTGTCAAATACAAATGACCCCAGAAATTAACGGTTTAGAAGTAATATTGGCTCCAGAATCATAAACAATTAGATGGAAGAAGTAGCACACAAAAATAAATTCACAAATTACAGCATGTGTTTAAGAGATGCTGTAGAAACTTTTACAAAAGAGTTGATTAATTGTTTATTTGATACCAATTATGAACAGAAAAATGGTGTTCAAACAAAACAGTTATTCTTTAAGATTTTAGAACGATTATCCATTGAAAATAAAGATTGCTTTTGGTTAGATTTTCAAAAATCTTTCATAGAGATAAGAAGAAAGTTAGACTTAGATGCTTTGGCATTTTTAAATAGCGATCCTGCAGCAAAAAGTTTAAGAGAAGTGTATTTAGCGTATCCCGGTTTTTATGCGATTGCGGTCTACAGATTAAGCAATCAATTATTAAAACAAGAAATTAATATTCTACCAAGAATGATGAGTGAGTTTGCCCATAGTGCAACAGGAACAGATATTCATCCAGGAGCAGAAATTGGAGATTCTTTTTTTATTGATCATGCCACAGGAATTGTAATTGGAGAAACTACTATTATAAAAAATAATGTTACTATTTTTCAAGGAGTCACTTTGGGTGGTCTGCAAGTAAAGAAAAATATGGCTTCTGTAAAAAGACACCCTACCATAGAGAATAATGTTATTATTTATGCAAATGCTACTATTCTAGGAGGTGACGTGGTCATTGGTAAAAACTCTGTTATTAGTGCAAATGTTTGTATTACAGAGTCTACCCTAGAAAACTCAATAGTTGCTGTGCAATTAGAAAATAAAATATTTCAAAGAAATTAATTATCAAAGGTTAGGTATCACCAATAAAAAAAACAAGCATATGAAAACAAAAAGTATCATAGACTTCGTAGGAAATACACCTTTGGTGGAAGCGCAACATATTTTTAAAAAAGAAGGAGTTACGCTATTATTAAAACTAGAAGGGAATAATCCTGGGGGAAGCGTTAAGGATAGAGCTGCTTATAATATGATTTCTCAAGCGTTAAAAAGAAATAATATTAAGAAAGGAGATACTTTAGTCGAGGCAACCAGCGGAAATACAGGAATTGCATTAGCTTTAATGGCTAAAGTATTAGGTGTAAATATGGTGTTGGTTTTGCCAGAGAATTCAACTATAGAAAGAATAAAAACTATGCGTGCATATGGGGCAGAGGTTATTTTAACTCCTGCAGCATTAGGAATTGAGGGTTCTAGAGATCATGCTTTAGATTTAAAATATAAAAAAGGATATTTTAGATTAAATCAGTTTGATAATACAGACAATTCGAAAGCACACTATAAAACTACAGGACCAGAAATCTGGAGAGACACGGAGGGGCAAGTAACTCATTTTATTGCTGCAATGGGCACTACAGGAACTATCATGGGAGTTTCAGATTTCTTAAAACAACAGAATAAAAATATTAAAATAATCGGTGCACAACCAAAAGAAGGTGCTAAGATTCCTGGAATTAGAAAATGGCCTCAAGAGTATTTACCAGCAATTTATAATGCAACTAAGGTAGACCAAGTAATAGAAGTTAGTGAAGAGGAAGCCAAAGCAATGACACAAAGATTAGCCTCGGAAGAAGGAATTTTTGCAGGAATGAGTAGTGGAGGTTCGGTGTTAGCTGCTATAAAAGTAGCAGAAAAATTAGAGAAAGGTGTTGTTGTTGCAATTGTTTGTGACAGAGGAGATCGTTATTTGTCTTCTGCACTATTTGAGTGCTAATAGATTTTTAAAGCCTATAATTATGCAAATAAAGAAATAATCCGTTTCTTTGTTGCTCAGTTCATAAACTTATTGATTACGTTATCACGAAAGGCAGAGGGATTAGACCCATTGAAGCCTTGGCAACCTCTCATTTTTTGAGAAAGGTGCTACATTCTACAAGTTTTTAACTTGACAGATAACAGAGAAAAAAACACCTTTCCTGATGACATATATTGATAAAAATATCAAAAAATGTCAGAAATTACAAAAGAAATAAAAAATAGAATATTAGTGCTCGATGGCGCCATGGGCACCATGCTGCAAGCATATAAATTTACCGAAGAAGATTTTAGAGGAGAACGTTTTAAAGACTATCCAACTCCGCTTCAGGGCAATAACGATTTATTGACTTTAACGCAGCCTGAAGCGATCAAAACAATTCACGCAAAATATTTTGAGGCGGGTGCAGATATTGTGGAAACCAATACCTTTTCGGGAACTACCATTGCCATGGCAGACTATCAACTAGAAGATTTGGTTTATGAGCTAAACTATCAATCTGCAAAAATTGCCAAAGAAGTTGCTGCAGCGTTTACAGCGAGAGAACCCCACAAACCCAGGTTTGTAGCCGGTGCAATTGGGCCAACAAATAGAACGGCAAGCATGTCTCCAGATGTAAATGACCCAGGTTATAGAGCCGTTACTTTTAACGATTTAAGAATTGCTTATAAACAACAGGTAGAGGCCTTAATAGATGGTGGTGTAGATGTATTATTGGTAGAAACTGTTTTTGATACCTTAAATGCGAAGGCAGCTTTGTTTGCGATTGAAGAAGTAAAAGACGAAAGAGACATTGAGATTCCGATTATGTTAAGCGGCACTATTACAGATGCATCTGGTAGAACATTATCTGGTCAAACAGCAGAAGCATTTTTAATTTCTGTTTCCCACATTCCATTATTTTCGATAGGATTTAATTGCGCCTTGGGCGCCAATTTATTACAACCCCATTTAGAGGCAATTGCTCATAAAACGGACTTTGCAATCTCTGCACATCCAAACGCAGGTCTGCCAAATGCTTTTGGAGAATATGACGAAACACCAGAGGAAATGGGTGAGCAGATCGAAGAATATTTAAAGAAAGATTTGATAAATATTATTGGGGGTTGCTGTGGTACCTCTCCAGAACATATTAGAGTAATAGCAGGTATTGCTAGCAAATATAAACCTAGAAACTGCTAACTAATGAAAGTAAAACAAACAAAGTACATGCATTTGTCAGGTTTAGAGCCGCTAGTTCTGAATGAAAATAGCAATTTCACTAATATTGGAGAACGTACAAATGTCGCAGGTTCAAGAAAATTTTTACGCTTAATTAAAGAAGAAAGATTCGATGAAGCTTTAGACGTTGCAAGACATCAAGTAGATGGAGGCGCACAAATTATTGATATTAATTTTGACGACGGTTTAATTGACGGAAAACTAGCGATGGTTCGTTTTTTAAATTTGATTGCTGCAGAGCCAGATATTTGTAGAGTTCCTATTATGATAGATAGTTCTAAATGGGAAATTATAGAAGCAGGTTTGCAGGTTGTTCAAGGAAAATCTGTTGTAAACTCTATTTCTTTAAAGGAAGGTGAAGAGAAGTTTATTTGGGAAGCAAAACAAATAAAAAGATATGGAGCAGCAGTAATTATTATGGCCTTTGATGAAACTGGGCAAGCAGACAATTATGAGCGAAGAATAGAAATAGCGCAACGCTCGTATACTATATTGGTGGACATTGTCCACTTTCCTTCCGAAGATATCATTTTCGATTTAAATATATTTCCTGTGGCTACAGGAATGGACGAGCACAAACGAAATGCCATCGATTTTATTGAAGCTACCCGTTGGGTAAGGCAAAATTTACTAAATGTTTCAGTAAGTGGAGGTGTAAGTAATGTATCGTTTTCTTTTAGAGGAAATGACGGTGTTCGTGAAGCAATGCATTCTGTGTTCTTGTATCATGCAATTCAGGCAGGTATGAATATGGGAATTGTAAACCCTGCTTTATTGGAGATTTATGACGATATTCCAAAGGATTTATTAGAACGTGTAGAAGATGTTATTTTAAATAGAAGAGAAGATGCTACAGAACGGTTATTAGATTTTGCCGAGACGGTAAAAGGTTCTAAAGTGGAAAAAGGGTTGGATTTATCGTGGCGAGAAAACCCTATTCAAGATAGAATTACGCATGCTCTGGTAAAAGGAATTGATGCTTTTATTATTGAAGATGTAGAAACAGCTAGACAAGAATCAGAAAAGCCAATTGAAGTTATTGAAGGGCATTTAATGATTGGAATGAATGTAGTAGGAGATTTATTCGGAGCAGGAAAAATGTTTTTGCCACAAGTAGTAAAATCTGCTCGTGTAATGAAGAAGGCTGTTGGGTATTTGAATCCATTTATTGAAAAAGACAAAGGAGAGGAGCAAAAAGCATTAGGTAAAATTTTAATGGCAACGGTAAAAGGAGACGTACATGATATTGGTAAAAATATTGTGAGTGTTGTTTTGGGTTGTAATAATTATGAGATTGTAGATTTAGGAGTCATGGTTGCTCCAGAAAAAATTATTGAAGTTGCTAAAAAAGAGAACGTAGATATTATTGGCTTAAGTGGCTTGATAACACCTTCGTTAGATGAAATGGTGTATTTGGCAAAAGAAATGGAACGTCAAGATTTTAAAGTTCCGTTGTTAATTGGTGGGGCTACTACTTCAAAAGCACACACTGCTGTAAAGATAGATACACAATACACAAATGCGGTAGTGCACGTAAATGACGCTTCGAGAGCGGTTACGGTTGTGGGAGATTTATTAAATCCAAAAACAAGCCATTTATATACAGCAAAGCTAAAAAAGGACTATGATGAATTTAGAATTAAGTTTTTAAAACGAGGGAAAGAAAAGTCATATATATCTATAAAAGAAGCGCGCAAGAGGAAGTATAAAATAGCGTGGGAAACTTCTCAAATATGCAAACCAAAAGAGTTAGGTATTCAAGTTTTAGAACAACTAAGCTTAAAAGAATTGCTTCCGTATATAGATTGGAGTCCATTTTTTAGAAGCTGGGATCTGCATGGGAAATTTCCAGATATTTTAACAGACGAGGTGGTTGGTGAGCAAGCAACGACTATGTATGCTGAAGCACGAGCAATGATTAAAGAAATTATTGCAAAACAATTATTAAAGCCAAAAGCAATTTTTGGTTTGTTTGAAGCAAATACGATACGTGAAGATGATATTTCTATTCAGAAAAAAGGAAAAGAAATAGGGGTTTTTAGAACTTTACGTCAGCAATTAAAAAAGCGAGAAGGAATTCCCAATATTGCATTAGCAGATTTTATAGCACCAAAAGAAACCAATAAAACTGACTATATGGGTGCTTTTTGCGTGGCTATTTATGGTGCACAAGAATTAGCAGACAGTTACAAGGTAAAAGAAGACGATTATAATGCAATTATGGCGCAAGCAATTGCAGACCGTTTTGCAGAAGCATTGGCAGAATATTTACACAAACAAGTTAGAACGAGGCATTGGGGTTATGATATAGATGAAGGTTTAACAAATGACGATTTAATTAAAGAAAGCTATAAAGGCATTCGTCCTGCGCCAGGATATCCTGCGTGTCCGGATCATTTAGAAAAGGAAACCATTTGGGACGTCTTAAAAGTTGAAGAAAATATTGGTGTTACGCTTACAGAAAGTTTAGCTATGTGGCCAGCAGCAGCAGTTTCTGGATATTATTTTGCAAATAAAGAAGCAAAATATTTTGGTTTAGGAAAAATCACAGACGATCAGTTAACCGATTTTGCGACAAGAAAAGGAATTACAAAAGATAAAGCTGAAAAATGGTTGTACCCAAATTTAGCTGAAGAATAAATAAAATACAGATGCACTGAAAAGTAGCAGTGCAAGTAAATTTACGAGTCATGAAGATCACAGAACACATTAAAAAAGCAAACGGTAAAACATTATTTTCTTTTGAAATTATTCCACCAAAAAAGGGAAACAATATTCAAGAATTATATAATAATATAAACCCTTTGATGGAGTTTAATCCACCATTTATAGACGTAACTACTTCTAGGGAGGAATATGTGTACTTAGAAAAAGAAGGATTATTAGATCGAAAAATAACTAGAATGCGGCCAGGAACGGTTGGTATTTGTGCTGCAATAAAGCATAAATATGATGTAGATACAGTACCACATGTTTTATGTGGAGGTTTTTCTAAGGAAGAAACAGAGTATTTACTGGTAGATTGTCATTATTTAGGAATAGATAATGTAATGGCATTGCGTGGAGATGCTATGAGTCATCAAAAATATTTTGAAGCTTCTAAAGATGGTCATAAATACGCAACGCAGTTGGTTCATCAGGTAAAGAACTTAAACAAAGGCAAGTATTTACACGATGTAATAGAAGCAGCTGATACGTCTGATTTTTGTATTGGAGTTGCTGGGTATCCAGAGAAACACTTAGAATCACCCTCTTTGCAAACAGATTTAAAACGCTTGAAAGAAAAGGTAGATGCAGGTGCAGATTATGTAGTTACGCAGATGTTTTTTGATAATCAGAAATATTTTGAATTTGTAAAAGCGGCAAGAGAAATGAACATTAATGTACCCATTATACCAGGAATTAAGCCATTAGCAGTAAAGCGTCATTTACAAATATTGCCGCAAGTATTTAGAATAGATTTGCCTGAGCACTTAATAAGAGAAGTAGAAAAATGTGAGACAAATTTAGACGTAAGAAAAGTGGGTGTAGAATTTGCAATTCAGCAATCTAAAGAGTTATTAACAGCAGGAGTACCTGTTTTACATTATTATTCAATGGGAAAAAGTGATAATATTCATGCAATAGCATCCGAATTATTTTAAATTTTATGTAAACTCCTTATTGCCAAGCATAAAGTCTATTTATAGAGAAATAAGAAAAAGTAATTTTTTGAAAACTAGAACGTAAATAAAATGATTACTTTTGTATTGCAAAATTGACATAATAATTAAAAAAAATATAAAGAATGGCATTAGAAATTACAGACGCAAATTTTGAAGAATTAGTATTAAAATCTGACAAACCAGTATTGGTAGATTTTTGGGCAGCCTGGTGTGGACCTTGTAGAATGGTTGGACCAATTGTTGATGAAATTCATGCTGAATATGATGGGAAAGCTATTGTTGGTAAAATAGATGTTGATGCAAATCAAGAATTTGCTGCCAAATACGGAGTACGTAATATACCAACTGTTCTAATATTTAAAAACGGAGAAGTTGTAGATAAGCAAGTAGGTGTTGCACCTAAAAATGTGTACACAGGTAAAATTGATGCTGCTATATAAGTAGTTTTAATTTTTTATAATATAGAAAAGGTTTGGCTAACGTCAAACCTTTTTTTATTTTTAGAATCTAAAATTATTAAATGAAAAATTACTTTTTAATCTTTTTAATCTTTTTAAGTTTTTTGTTTTTTATTTCTTGTTCTCAAAATCAAGAAGATAAAATTATTCTTGAAAAAGGAATTTCTTTTGAACTAGCTAAATATAGAAAAAAACAAATTTCTGAAGTTGTCTATACCTTGCATTTTAAAATCCCGAAGGAGAAAAAACTTCCTATATATTCTCGATTAGAAATTGATTTTATAGCAAACGATTTAAAGAACAATGTCTTTTTAGATTTTAACGAGGCAACTTCAAATTTAAAATCTATACAGGTTAATGGTGAATATTCTAAGATTTATCATCAAAAAGAGCATATTATACTTGATAAAAAATTATTGACTTTAGGAAGTAATTCCGTAGAATTATTTTTTATTGCAGGAGAAAAATCTCTGAATAGAAATGAAGATTTTTTATATACACTATTGGTTCCAGACAGAGCAAGTACCTTATTTCCTTGTTTTGATCAACCAGACATAAAAGCTAGGTATAATTTAAAAATAACAGCACCAAAAGATTGGAAAATTATGTCTGGTGCTTTTGAAGAAAATACTAGAAAAATAAGAAACCTTACAGAGCACACATTTGCAACTTCAGATTTAATGAGTACGTATCTATTTTCTTTTGTAGCAGGAAAGTTTACAGAAGAAATAAAAAATCCTGGAGCATTTGATATGCGCTTCTTGTATAGAGAAAATAATAAAGAAAAGATAGATGAAAGTGTAGATGCCGTTTTTAAAATTCATCAAAATTCAATAAATTTTTTAGAGACCTATACGGCATTTAAATTCCCTTTTCAAAAAATGGATTTTGCTGCAATTCCACCATTTCAATATGGAGGAATGGAGCATGTGGGTGCAATTCAATACAGACAATCATCTTTGTTTTTAGATAAAAATGCAACACAAAACAGAAAGCTGGGTAGGGCAAAGTTAATAGCACACGAAACTTCACACATGTGGTTTGGAGATTTGGTAACTATGAAATGGTTTAATGATGTTTGGATGAAAGAAGTTTTTGCTAATTTCATGGCAGATAAGATTATGAATCCTGTTTTTCCAAACATAAATCATCGTTTAAACTTTATGATGTCTCATTATCCTAGAGCATATTCGGAAGACAGAACAAAAGGCACCAATGCAATTCGACAATATCTAGGGAACCTGAAAAATGCAGGTTCTTTGTATGGAAGAATTATTTACAACAAAGCACCAATTATGATGCGCCAATTAGAGTATTTATTGGGTGAGGAGGCTTTTAAAGCGGGCATTCAAGAATACATAAAAACCTATGCAAACTCAAATGCAGATTGGGGTGAGTTGGTTTCAATTTTAGACGCTGCATCTACAAGCGATATTAAAAGTTGGAGCAATGTTTGGGTGAACTCTTCTGGAAGACCATTGTTTTCTGAGGAAAAAGAACTAGATAAAGAAGGGAATATAACTAAGTTTATGATTCATCAAAAGGCAGAAGATGGTTCTAAAAAAGTATGGAAGCAATCTTTTGAAATTCAATTAAAAGATAAAAGTGGTAACAAGAAGCATCTCAATATAAAAAATATGGGTAAATCTTTTGATATTTCTCAAGCTGTTAAAGACTTTAAACCGAGTGAGGTTTTATACAATACCAACGGCTTAGGTTATGGTGTTTTTCCTATTTATAAAAAGGAAATAAATTCTTACAAGAATATTAAAGATGAAGTTTCAAGAGGGTATCAATTTATTAATTTATATGAAAATATGTTGCTTGGAGAGGTTGATCCTTTAACAATATATAAGATATTATTTTCTGCAATTTTAGAAGAAAAAAATGAGTTGATTACTAATTACTTGTCTGGTAGCCTAAAGAATATATTTTGGACATTCTTGGATAAAGAAGTTCAGGATAAATTACAACAATCTATAAATACAGACTTATGGAAACTATTGCACAGTAATTTTCCAGCAAATATTAAAAAGACTTTGTTTAGTTTATATCAATCTGTTGCAGTTTCAGAAGTGGGAAAGGAGCATCTTTTTCAGATTTGGAAAAAGAAGAAGAAAATAAAAAATTTATTTTTAAACGAAAATGATTTTACTGCTTTAGCAATGAAGTTAGCAATTTATGAGTATCCTAAATCAGTTGAAATTATAGAAGAGCAACAAGCTAGAATAACAAATAAAGATAGATTAGAACGCTTTAAATGGTTAATCCCTTCACTTTCTAAAGATCGTAGTGTTAGAGATTTTTTCATGAAAACACTTTTAGAAAAAGAAAACAGAGAAAAAGAATCTTGGGTAGAAACCGCATTGAGCAATATACACCATCCATTAAGACAGAATTCCGCAATTAAACATTTAAAACCAATTTTAGAGAAGTTAGAAGAAGTGCAAATAACTGGAGATATTTTTTTCCCTAAAGGTTGGTTGGCAAATTCTATTGGTAAATATTCATCAGAGGAATCGAATGCTGTTTTACAAGATTTTTTAAATGATAACCCAAATTACAATCCAATTTTATTAAATAAATTATTACAAACTACAGATAATTTAATAAGAGCACAAAGTATTAAAAAATAGCATGAATCTATCTGAAGTAAAAGCATCTGAAATAAAAAATTTATCGCTACTTGCAAAACAAGTGGTTGAGGGTTTTATTACAGGAATTCATAAAAGTCCGTTTCACGGGTTTTCTGTTGAGTTTTCTGAACATAAATTATACAATACAGGAGAAAGTACGCGTCATATAGATTGGAAACTATTCGCAAAGACAGAGAAGTTGTATACTAAAAAGTATGAAGAGGAGACCAATCTTAGATGTCATATTGTTATAGACAACTCTGCATCCATGCACTATCCTATTGTAAAAAAACAAACATTAAGTACCTTAAATAAGGTTGGTTTTTCGGCGATTGCAGCTGCTTCTTTAATGGAGATTTTAAAAAGACAAAGAGATGCGGTTGGGTTAAGTATTTATGCCGATAGTTATGAATATTATGCTCCAGAGAAAGGAAGTGAGCGCCATAGAAGTATGTTATTATATCAATTAGAACAATTGTTAGTGTCTACATCTAAAACCTCAACAGATACTTATAAATATTTGCATGAAATTGCAGAAAAACTTCACAAACGTTCTTTGATTTTTGTTTTCACAGATATGTTTGAACCAAATAAAGACAATGATGTATTATTTGAAGCTTTAAAACATCTTAAATTTAACAAGCATGAAGTAGTTTTGTTTCATACGTATGACGGAAAAACAGAATTTAACTTCAATTTTGATAATTCGCCCAAAAAATTTATTGATGTTGAGACCGGAGAAGAAATTAATATTAATACAGAAAATGTGCAAGAAAAATATACTGAATCGGTGGGTAATTATTTTAAAGAATTGAAGAATAAATGTTTACAATATAAAATTGACTATCTACCTGTAGATATAAATACGGGTTATAATACAGTTTTAACTTCGTATCTAATAAGTCGGAAGAAAAAAAAATAATTTTACCATTTTATGTTTGCAGATATTAAAATCTATGTTATATTTGCAACCGCTAAGAGCAACGGTCTGGTAGTTCAGTTGGTTAGAATACCTGCCTGTCACGCAGGGGGTCGCGGGTTCGAGTCCCGTCCAGACCGCAAAAAGCATCTCATTTATGAGATGCTTTTTTCGTTTTTACAATACTGTAACTTATTGTTTTTTTAAGTATTTACAGGGTGAAATTCCACTATTTTTTGCAATCTCAAAAACTGCTCGGGGACTAAACCGGTGACTCTTTTTTTCTTGTAAGCCAAAATAAACAAAGGATTAAATTATTATGACACCGAAAAATTAATCTCTATTATCAACAATTATTTTTAGACTAAAACAAAGATTTGATAGATTGAAGTCTATGCAAAAGACTACAACATAAAGACTTGCAGATTTTAGTTAATTGAAAACAGGACTCAAGAAGAGACGCGAAGTAACTTTTTATAACACTAAAATAATATATGACAAGAATATCGGTTGCTCGAGCAACAGTTTTTATGAGTACGCGGATTAGCAATACAGCGTCTGCAGTAGTAATTTTACCCATTGCAATATCTGTGATAAAACTTTTAATAGACGCCAAAGACGATTTTTTGTTTAGGTATTACATTATTTTGTATATTATAGCTAAAACACTATTATGCAACATTATAGAGATAGTAAAGTTTTAGACAATCTTTTGTTTCCGTTGATTCTATTAATGATTTTAGGAGTGGTTTTAGTATTGATATACTTTATCGTTACTTCTTTTTTAAACAGTCCTTATTTACAAGGCCCTCCTATTATCTAATAATGTTCACTAAAAACTTGGAGAAAAATCTTTAGAAACAAATATCTAAACCATAGGCATATCCTCTTCCTTCAATTAAGGGAGTTCTAAACCACGTAAGTAGGTTAAACTAACATTTCTTATATTTATGTAAACTAAATTATTATGAAAAAACTTCTTATCCTTTTAGTTATCTTTTTTGGACACAGTTGCTCGCCAACTCTTTTCACCTCACCAAAAACTATCAACTTGCCTTTATATTCTAAAAGTAATAATGCTAAGGAATTAATTCGGGCAAAGTATGGCGACCCTTCAAAGATTGAAAATCAAGTAAAACAAGAAATATGGATTTATAATTATAGCAGTTCAATAAAAAGTAATAGAACTGTCATTTTTGATAATAACGGCAAAATCATTAAGAACAAGAAACACTACAAGAGGTTTCATATGATAACAGGATTAAATAGATATTCATATATTGTTCTTGGCGCTGTAGTTGCTTTGCTTTTAATTTTCCCACCTTTTCCTGCGCTGCTTTAAAAAGCTATTTAATAATACATTCGTATTAAACTATAGGCATACCTTCCTCCTTCAATATAGCTATTTCTAAACCTCGTAAGTAGGTTAAACTTACATTTATCGAAGAATGATTTAGTTAACTAATAATTGACCACCAAATTATACACTACTTCATTAGAAATAGTATGGTGCGGACTTCTAAAAGGGCGCTGATAAAGTAGCCTTGCATTTTTGGTATACTAACCACAGAATAAATTTTCGTGGTCTCTAAGGCCTCATGCAAGGTCATTGGTGGTGAAAAAACTATAAAAAATAATTAAAGATAAAAGTCTTTTCATAGAACACAAAAATATAGAACTTTACCCTAACCAGCCCTCTCTATCTAAACTTTTGTATTGAATATCTTCTACTATTTGTATTGGAAAAATATCTTCTTATACGTGTTTTCTTCGCAAACTGTATGTATGACTATGTTTTTCAAAAAATATTAATTTTTAGTATGCTTTAATGATTAATCTTTTTTATGGTTTGTGAATTTTGAAAAACCACAAAGAACCTAACTGCTAAAACAAATTCTTTGCAGTGATTGTACAATTTATAATTTAATCACAATCAATTATAAATGTAAAAGATTCAGCCCCTAATTCTAGATCAAATGCTGCGGTGGCTAGATTTAAATCACAGGTCTTTATATTCCAATCATCTGCAATTTGAGTTAATGCAGTTGCAGTATCAAAGTTTAAGCGAACAAATGATCCTGTCCCATTATTGTAATCAGCAGCTAACCACGTACCTTCTTGAGAAGTATTATCTGAAGTGTTTTCTGCCGTAAATGTTCCATCATCTCTAAAAGAAAAGCTGTAATCAGAATAATCTGTACTAATATAATTTGTAATATTCCATTTACATTGTGCTAAAAAGCCACTTGTATAGTCTCCAGGGTAAATATCATTTACCTGTTGTGGAGCAACATTAATATTTACTTCAAAGATGTCATTATAAATCTGATTGATATAATTAGTTTCTGCTCTTGCATACAATGTTTGAGGGTTTGATGTGTTCGTGTAAGGGAATACAATATTGTTTACGTTGGCTTCTGCATCAGATTGAGTTTCAAAATAGGTTAAATCATATTCTATCCCATTACAATCTAAATCAATTTCTATAGCGAATGACGTAATACCGTCGTTAGGATTTTCATCAGAATCAATAATATTAATATCTAATTGAAATAAACCATATACACAGGTAAATAAAGCATCAACTAGTTCTTGGTTGTTGAATACAGTAATAGTTTCACCCTCTGAATTAACTAAACTTACGGGATAGTTTAATGCGATAAAAGAGCCATCAAAATCAGGGCTATCAATAGAACTTAGGAGATCGTTAAGTTCTTCATCGTTGTTTACAGATTCATTTCTTAATACTTGATTATTTGAATCGTAAATAGAAAATGACAATGGATACACAAAATTGATACATTCTATAGTATCATCTGTTGAGGTCTTACTTAACGCATCAAAAATAATTGAATTTGAAGTAATGTTTTGTTCCGAATCTGGATTTTCTGTTATTATTGTTTGTTCTTCTTGACAAGATGCAAAGGCAATAAATAAAATAAATAGGGTTTTTTGCAGTAAATTTTTCATAATAAATATATTTTGTTTGTATCTAGAACAAACGAAGTTTAAAAAGTCCTACCTAAAGTTACATTTTTTTTTAAGCCAACCATCCTTCTCTGTCTAAACTTCTATATTGTATTGCTTCAGCAATATGATCTGGAGAAATATCTGTAACATTTGCCAAATCTGCAATGGTTCTAGATACTTTTAAAATTCTGTCGTACGCCCTCGCAGATAGATTTAATTTTTCCATAGCCGTCTTTAAAAGTGTTTTACTTTCTTCGGATAATTTACAGAATTTACGAATCTGCTTTACATTCATTTGTGCATTGTAATGCACGTTTTCAAATACTATAAAACGTTCTGATTGTATTTCTCTTGAAGCAGTTACACGTTTTCTAATTGCTGCACTAGATTCTCCTTTACGTTCTTCAGATAACTTTTCAAAAGGAACAGGAGTTACTTCTATATGAATGTCTATTCTATCTAATAATGGCCCAGAAATCTTACTTAAATAGCGTTGCATTTCTTGCGGTGAAGAAGTCATTGGAGAATTTGGGTCGTTAAAAAAACCACTCGGACTTGGATTCATGCTTGCAACTAACATAAAACTACAGGGGTATGTTACTGTAAATTTCGCTCTAGAAATAGTTACGTCTCTATCCTCTAAAGGTTGGCGCATTACCTCTAAAACGTCTCTCTTAAACTCTGGCAATTCATCTAAAAATAAAACACCATTATGAGACAGTGATATTTCTCCTGGTCTTGGGTATTGTCCTCCACCGACCAAAGCAACATTAGAAATGGTATGATGCGGACTTCTAAAAGGACGCTGATAAAGTAGGCCTGCATTTTTGGTGTTGCCAACCACAGAATGAATTTTCGTGGTCTCTAGCGCTTCATGCAAAGTCATTGGAGGTAAAATACTTGGCAATCTTTTTGCCAACATTGTTTTCCCAGAACCTGGAGGACCAATTAAAATAATATTATGTCCGCCAGCAGCAGCAATTTCCATGCAGCGTTTGATAGATTCTTGTCCTTTTACGTCAGAAAAATCGAATTCAGGAAAATCTATGTTTTTATAAAATTCTGCACGCGTATCAACTACAGTAGGTTTAATTTTTTGATCCCCATTAAAATGATTGATAACCTCTAAGATATTATCAACACCTAAAATTTCTATATTATCTACAATTGCCGCTTCTTTTGCATTCGCTTTTGGTAGAATTAAATATTTAAAACCCTCTTCTCTTGCTTTTATAGCAATTGGTAAAGCACCCCTTATGGGTTGTAAACCTCCATCTAAAGAAAGTTCTCCCATAATAACATACTGGTTAATATCTTCTGATTTTATTTGACTAGAGGCAGCAAGAATGCCGACAGCTAAAGTTAAATCATAAGCAGCACCTTCTTTGCGAATATCAGCAGGCGCCATATTTATAATAATTTTCTTTCCTGGGAGTTTGAATTTATTATTACTTAGCGCCGCAGAAATCCGATACGAACTTTCACGAACAGCATTGTCAGGTAGACCCACTAAATGATACCCAATTCCTTTGTCGATATTTACTTCGACAGTAATGGTCGTGGCTTCAATACCGAAAACGGCTGAACCATAAACTTTTACTAGCATATTTTTTTCTTTAAAAGTAATAAATATTACCGAACAAAAAAGTACCAGCAAAGCTTGATTGCATTAAAATTGATTCTTTTTTTTACATTAGGTAACTTATATCAGGTATTATATTTATAAACCATTTATTACTTTTTTAAATCATTTATTACAATAGTTCTATTTGGTTTTTTTGGTATATTCGTTGAATAGCTTCATTTCATGAATTTAGACCATTCCCAATTATTAATAGATGTTCAAAAAAAATCTAATATTATTGTAAATAATGTTGGAGATATTAAATATTTAAAGGAAGCTATAGAATCTTTTAATAATTTAAAAATTGGGTATAATACGCTTCGTCGTTTGTTTGGTTTTTTAAACAAGACAAAACCTAGTTTATCGACATTAAATACGCTTGCAAATTATTTAGAATTCAGGTCATTTACAAACTACTTAAAAGATAATTTGAATTTTGATGAGTGGTATTTTCAGCAACAATTACTTTTAATACAGCAAACTGATGATTTAAATGAAGAGGGAATCCAGACAATAAATACAGGAATACTATATAATAAAAATATTATTTTCGTAGCTTATTTTATATCGAATTTAATTCAGAGAAATAATTTAAATACTTTAAATAAGCTTTTTGAAAAGATAGAATTAAGCAAACCTAAATTTAGCGAGTTACTCAAGTTTGCAACTATTATAACGCATAGTTTTTATAGTTTAAGTGAAAAAAGGGCACTAACTATTTATAGTGATTTAATAAAGCACGAAAGTTTTAGAAACACTGTACCTCTATTATATATTGATTATTCTCATTTAAGAGGTATTTACTTTGAAGTATTAATGTTAATTAAAAAGCAATCTCCTGTCAAATCAGATTTGTTTTTTGTGGCATTAATGGATTGTTACAGACAGTTCTATACAGAGGGTATTTGTGAAAATCAAGATATTAAAAGACCTGAAACTTTTAGCACCTTTAATCCGGTTTTAAAAGGAAGGTTCTACAGTTATAAAATTATGCTATCTAGTGCTGTTGATAGCTCGTTAAAAAAAGAATTATTTAAAGAATGCAAAACAACAAAGGTTTCTTGGTTTTTAGAAGAAGTAATACCTGCATTGCTGATAAAAGAAGAATATAAAATACTTACCAAATTATCAGACAAGTTCTATGAACAAATTTTTGAATCGGATTATTGGTCTGATAATACCGTGAGTTCTATCTATTTAATAGCATTAGCTAATATAAATTGGTATGCTAATAATATTTCTATGGCAAAAGGAAATTTAGAATTGGTAGTTTTAGATAAGATTGAATTAGGTTATTATGATTATGTAGCATTGTTTTATTACCAAACTAAAATAAAAATAAGTCATTTAGAAGGTGACGAGATTACAAATACTGCATCATTTTTAATTTTAGAAAAACTGGTTCTAAAAACTGGCTTCATTAAGTTTTTAGAAATTTCAAAAAAACACCTTTTAAATTAAATAGTATTATATGATTTTTATTATGCTATCTGTTTTACTATTTTCTTACAATAATGTATTGTGGAAAAAAAACTTAAAAGCTACCTCTATTCCTTTTTTAGTGGCTTACCGTGCTTTTTTTACAAGCACAATTTCAATAGGAATTTTATTATTTTTTTTTACAATAGAGAATGTTTCTATTTCAGATTTTATTAAAATTACTACGGGTTCTCTGTTTGGTGTTTTAGGATTGTTTAGTATGCTAACAGTTATTAAAAAAGCATCGCTGCAATGGTTAGGAATTTATAATTTATTGGGTGTTGTTTTTACAATTTTATATTTGTGGATTTTTGATACAGTTCCAATTAAAGAATCTTTATTAGGTTTGGTAGTCATTGTCTTTGGTTTTGTTTGTTTTATCGTTAGTAACAAGCAGACGCAATTAAAAATAACTCTTAAACAGCATCTAATTTTACTTTTAATGACTTTTAGTTACAGCTTTTCAGCCATATTGCATTGGAAAAATTTAAATTTAGATTTCTCTCCTTTGTTAATCATTGCAAACCAAGAATCTATTGTCTTTCTGGTTGGTTTGTTTTTCACTTTTAAAAAAGCAAAAATTAGATCAATTAAAATAGAGTTAAAAACTTATTTCAAAAAAATAGCCTTCATGAGTATTGTTGTTTTTTTTGCAATTCTATTCAGTTTTTTAGGTTTAAAGCAGACGAACCCTATTATTGCTAGCCTCTTGTTTTTGGCAGCACCTTTAACAACCATTTTATTTAGTGCCTTCTTTTTTAAAGAAAAACTATCTAAAAAAAACATAGTTTTTATTATTATAATCTTATTGGGCGCTTTTATTTTGCATTTTCAAAATAATTAAGCATACTTTTTAGATCCAAAAAAATGCAACCATATTATGGTTGCATTTTAATTTTAACTATGAATAAAAGAAATACACTGTTTTCTTAGGCAGAGTTTCTGCTAGCATTAATATTACCAAATAGAGAGCGCATCACTATTTTTTCATATACTTCTAGTTCCTCTGTATTCTCTTCAGATTTTTGTAGTTCTTGAATTTTTTTCAAGGCAAATTGTTGAATGGTTAGCAGTGGTAAAACAATTTTTTCTCTAATTTCAATAGATGCTTTCCCTACAGGAAAATTCTCCATAAGCTCTTTATGTCCCGTAAGTTTTAATAACAATCTTTTTGTTGTTTTATACTCTTCGAAAATTAATTTCCAAAATTCTCCAAACTCAGCATCGTCTGCCATGTATGCGGTTAATTCAAAGAAAGATTTGGTTAAACTCATCATGCTATTTTCTAGCAACGTTTTAAAGAAATCTGAAGCATTATAAAAGGCAATAATTTCATCAAATCTATTTGCATCTTCATATTTTTTAAGTGCAGTACCTAGACCAAAAAATCCAGGAACATTTTGTTTTAGCTGGCTCCAACTTCCTACAAAAGGAATGGCTCTTAAGGCAGAGAAATCTAGTTTATCTGATCCACCACGCTTGCTTGGTCTACTACCAATATTGGTTTTTGCATAATATTTTAACGTACTCATTTTTTCTAAATACGGTAAAAACTGTGGATGGTTTTTAAAATCTACATAAGTTTTATAGCTAATTTCAGCCATATCTTCAATTAACTTTCTGTTTTTGTCGTTTAATTGATCTTTTGTAAAGATATCATTCTTGATTCCAGAACTTATTAATTGTTCTAAATTATATTGAGCAGAATTTTTAGTACCAAAATTAGAACTTATAGTCTGTCCTTGCACTGTTAATTGAATTTCCTTATCTTCAATTGTTGGTCCTAAAGAAGCATAGAATTGATGCGTTTTTCCTCCTCCACGAGCAGGTGGTCCACCACGTCCGTCAAAGAAAATAACTTCAATATTAAATTCTCTAGAAACTTTAGTCAGTGCTTCTTTTGCCTTGAAAATACCCCAGTTAGCCATTAAATATCCACCATCTTTTGTTCCATCAGAGAAGCCTAACATAATAGTTTGCTTGTTTTTTCTTTTTTCTAAGTGATATCTGTAGGATCTGTTTGAATAAATAGTTCTCATTACTTGCTCTGCATTCTGTAAATCTTCTACAGTCTCAAAAAGTGGAATTACATCTACTGGTAATTCATTTTTAAATCCGCAAAGATTTAGCATTGCAAAAGTTTCCATAACATTTAAAGCCGTTTGATTGTTGCTAATGATATAACGGTTTGCGCCACGCTCTCCGTTTCTAGCCTGTATTTCTTTTAATGCATAAATAGATTCTATAGTGTTAACAGAAGAATCATCTGTGAGCATTTTAGGATCAATACTTCCTTTTACAACTGCTAAAATTTCAATCTGCTCCTCCTCAGGTAAAAATGCATAGTTTTTCGGAAATGTAGTATCTCCAATATCTTGTAAATCTTTAACAATTTGCGTAAATGCACCATGATGCACCCTGCTATCTTGTCTAATATCTAATGTTGCAAAATGAAAACCAAAAATTCTTACTTTATTAATAAAATCATCTAATTCTTCTATAAATAAAGATTGATGCTTTTCTGCTAATATTTTTCTTGCTTTTGCTAATTCTTCTAAAAATATTTCTTGAGAAAAGTTTACTTTACTATAGCTTCTTACTACGTGTTTGTATAATCTTTTTTCAATTTTTGATAAAATCTCTTGAACACCATCAAAAGTAAAACGTCTTTTAAGTCTTCTCACATCTCTGTAGTAGTTTCTCAAAATAGACTGCCTTAACCTTTCTGCTACGTCTAATGTTATTTTTGTAGTTACAAAAGGATTTCCATCTCTATCTCCACCGGGCCAAAAACCAAGATCTATAATTTCATTATCCATAGGATTTCCATCATAAATATTGTTTTGAATATAGTTGTATATTTTACTAACAGATTCGTAAAATACATTTTCTAAATACCAAATTAAACTCACAGCCTCATCGTAAGGTGTTGGTTTTTCTTTTTTATAAAATGGTGTTTTCCCTAATTGAGCTAGCAATTTTTTTATGCGCAATAAATCATCTTTTTGTATTGCTTTGTCTAAGTCTGTAATAATTCCAAGCACCGTTCCAGGATAAAATTGTGTTGGGTGTGCAGTTAAAACTATACGCACTTTAAAATCTTCTAAATGCGCTTTTAAAGCTTCTTTTTTATCGCTTAAAAGTGCAGTTTCTTTTGAGTTTCTAAGTGTACCAATTCCATCCATATTATTTACAACAGGAAAAGCTGCATCTTCTATAGCGTCAAATAATACTACTTGGCGCTCTATATATTGAATGAAACGAAATAATAAATCTGTTTTCTCTGTTTCAGTTGGGTTTTCTTGATACTTTTCAAAGAATGTATCCACAATTTCTGTTGGATTTTTTCCTTCTTTGAACCCTTTTTTACACAATTCATGAAACAACGGTAACAATACACTTGTATTGCTAATAGTATCAAAAGGCAAAGTCATGAAAATACTATTGTAAATTTGGTATTTAGACAATACATTTTCGTTAAAACGAGCAAGTTTAGGTAATCCTGTCATATTAGATATATTTTGTAATGTAAAGTTACAAAAACCGGATGTTACAGAACTTAGGTATTTCCTAATAATGAACTATTTAATTACGAAAATGATATAAATTGTAATAAATTTTAGTAAAAAGAGAATTTGTTATTTATTTAAAGGTACAGGCTGCATTCTATTTTTTGTTCTTTGAAGATTCCATCTTGTTGGGTCGTTGGCAAATAAGAACTCTTTTAAGAAAGTGTTATCTTGATATTTTTCATAATCATCATAAATATATTCTGTTGTTTGCTCTCCAATTTCTTTAAAGTTTAAAGGATATATTTTTTGATCAACATTATGGTCGTTTGGAGTTACTGAATAGAAAGGATTTATATTCAGTCTTCTGCTAATAGAAGAGATATTATGTACGTCTTTTTTAAGTGAGTTAAAAGTATAGATACTAACAGGTACTTTGCTAGTATTTGTGCTGGTTTTTTGAGCATATGTGGAAATGTTGGCGCAAATAAAAATTATAAAAAGCAAGAATATTTTTTTCATTTCTCAAAATAATAATAACAAACATACAAAATAATTTATTTTAATAGTTATTTGTTGAAATTTTTAATCCCTTTTTTTAACCAGTTTTTATAGGTTTTGATATCTGTATATTGTTGTGGTGAATTTAAAATTTCTAAATCTGCATTCATCAAAATATAATAAGGTTGTGACGCATTTTTAAAATTTAGTATCTGAAACGTAGACCATTTATCTCCATAGGTTTTAATCTTTTTAATGTTTCCGTTTGCTTTTCTAAAATCGAATTGCGCTGCTTTCGGAAGCTCTTTTTCATTGTCATCTACATACAAAGAAATCAGAATATACTCCTCTTTAAGAAGGGTGTAAATTGCTGGAGCGCTCCAAACATTTTCTTCCATTTTTCTACAGTTTACGCAAGCCCAACCTGTAAAATCTAGTAAAATTGGTTTGTTTGCGTCTTTGGCAGCTTGCAAACCTTCGTCAAAATCTTTATAACAATCTAAGCCTAATGGGCAGTCAGATGCTTGCTCATAAATACTGTAAAACTGAGGAGGTGGAAAACCACTTAATGCGTTCAAGTTCCAAGTCGGATTTTTAAAAGTTCCCGGAATTAAATAAATTACAAAAGCAAAAACAAGTACACCAAAAGAGACTCTAAAAAAGGATGTTTTTTTCAGCACAGCATCATGTGGAAATTTTATTTTGCCAAAAAGATACAAGGCCAATCCAGAGAAAATAACAATCCAAAGACCAATAAAAACCTCACGTTTTAAAAGATTCCAGTGCCCAACTAAATCTGAGTTTGATAAAAATTTAAAAGCAAAAGCCAGTTCTAAAAATCCTAAAACTACCTTCGTCGTATTTAACCAACCGCCAGATTTTGGCAAAGAATTTAATAAATTAGGAAACAATGCAAATAAAGCAAAAGGTAAGGCTAAAGCCAAACCAAAACCTGTCATACCAGCAGAGAGTTGAAATGCCGGATTGCCAACGGTACCCAAAGAACCGGCTAAAAGAGAACCTAAAATTGGCCCAGTACAAGAAAAAGAAACAATTGCCAAAGTTAATGCCATAAAGAAAATACCTACAAATCCGCCAACATCAGAAGCAGCATCCATCTTAGTTCCCCAAGAGCTTGGTAATGTTATTTCGTAAAAGCCAAAAAAGGATAAAGAGAAAAATACTAAAATGACAAAAAAGAAAATATTCAACCAAATATTAGTGGATATAGTATTTAAAATGCTAGGATCTAAACCATCAATTAAATGAAAAGGAACACTTAATAGCATGTAAATAATTACAATAAAAACACCGTATAGAACGGCATTAAAGATGCCTTTACTTTTGCTTTGTGATTGTTTTGTAAAGAATGATACGGTTAAAGGAATCATTGGAAAAACGCAGGGCGTTAACAGAGCTAACAAGCCACCAACAAAGCCTAAAAGAAAAATATTGAATAAAGAACCTCCAGATGTAGCATCTGTTTTCGCTGCTGTTTCTAGTAAAGCAGTATTTTTTAGATCTAATTGAAGTTTTTCTATTAAGGTTTTACTTTTGTCGTTTAAAATTACTACTTCTTCCTTAATTTTTTTTCCATTCAAAGAAAAAGAAAAAGATTCTTCTATTTGTATACAAGCTTGTTTGCAAACTTGTCCGTAAATCTCTAAGGTTACAGCAGTAGTATTCTTATCTATTACCACCAGTCTCTGTGTAATAATAGCAGTATCTGCAAAGAAAATTTCTTCTTTTCCCCAAACTTCTGAGTATTCTTTTTTTGTCTGACTTTCTGTTGCTTTACCAACTAATTTGTATCCGTTTCGGTCTTCCGGAATTAGAATTTCTAATGGTTGAGATGCACCTTCTGGATTTTCTTGGGAGTACAAGTGCCATTCTTGTAAAAGTTTAGCGGTAAAAATAACATCGTATTCAGTTTCTGAAATTTGATTGATAGAAGATTCCCAAACAATAGGATTGTCTTCTGTTTGCGAAAAAACAGAAATAGCTGTAATAAGAAAGAAAACAGAAAGAAATCTCTTCATTGTAATTGGTTCTTTTAAAAATACTAAAGGTTTAAACCGTTTAAGGTTGCTACTAATTTTTTATCTGAAGGCCTCGGTGCATTGGCATCTAAAATATTCCCATTTGGATCTATTAAAATAAAACGAGGAATTCCTTTAATCATAAAATCTGCTACAAATTGAGACTCCCAATTATTATCTGCAATTAATTGCATTCCGCCTAATTCTCTATCAAGAATCATTTTTTTCCATTTGTCATGGTCTTTATCAGTATCAATAGAGATACTTAAAAACTGAATATTTTTACCATGAAATGCTTTTTCAACTTTCTTTAAAGAGGGTATTTCTGCAATACAAGGGCCGCACCAGGTTGCCCAAACATCAATGTATACATATTTTCCTTTTAAATCTTCTAAAGACTTCGTTCCGCCTGCATTGTCTTCATAATCTGTAAATGAAGGAGAAGGATTTCCTTTCGCTAAAGATTTTAAGTTGTTATAGTCTTTCGTTATTTTTTTATTGTTTTCTTCATTTGTAGAGTTTTTAGAAAAAAGAAGATAGTATGCCTCTAAATTATCTGTATATGTAATACCATATTTAGCATCATCATATAGTAATTTGTTTTTTATGACTTCATTTTTAATACCTACAATTGTTTTTAGATAAGCAAGATCAGTTTCTGTAGAATCTTTTGCTACTAAATCATCAGATTTACTTCTTAAGATAGCACTTACAAGAGCTCTATAGTTCATAGAAAAAAGAAAATCCGTTTCATTCTCTAATTTTAAACCTTTTAATTCACTTAGAAAATTTTCTGAAGGTTCAAAACTGCGATCCTCTATATAATAACCATGATAGGATTGGTAGTTGATTAAAGTAGCTAAATAGTTGTAGTTAATATTTCTTCTCTCGTTAATTTTAAAATCCTCTGGAATGCCAGCTGTTGTATATAATAAGTCCTCTTCTATTGTTTTTATTTTAAGAGCATGTGTTTTAAAAGCTGTTTCATCTTTTAAAAATCTTTCTTTTTGATCTCCTGAAATGGCCGCATTCGCCTTATTTTTATTGAAAATATAATTATTTATAGTATGCAGGCTTCCGCTTAGGATGAGTGTAGAATCTTTCTTTTTTGAATTGTAGTTAATGTGTACATCGCTGCCGTTTGGTGCATAAAATTCTGTCATATTTCTGTCCTCTCGCAATAGGAAAAAATTACAATTCATTTTTAATGTATCTCTAAAAGTACCATTTTCAGCGATTACTATTTCTTTTTTTTCACTCGTATCAAACTGGCTATAAATAGTTATTTTTTTTGCCGTTGCATTTTCAATTTTACCAGAAATGATCGTGTAATCTATTTTCTTTTCTGTTTTGCAAGAGATCATTGAGATAAATGCAATTAATACCCATATTTTTTTCATAAACCTGTTTTTATATTGAAGAATTTAAAGGTACAAAACCTTTCTTATTAATTTTATTTTAAATAAATTTTTGTGATTTCTGAGTCAGATTTTACTTTAAATCTGCTGTCTTGTCGTCTGTTAATAATCCAGATAATAGCGTCGTTATTATTACAAAGTAACCACGTATTTTTTTTTTCTAAGAGCGATAATTTCTCGTCTTTAAAATACTTACTTAGCTTCTTTTTTCCTTGCATTCCTGTTGGGTGAAAATAATCGCCATTTCTCCATTTTCTGACAATTAAAGGAAACTTTAAACTTTCTTTAGAAACGTAAATCGTGTTTTTATTTTGAATTTTTTGCGCTGTAACTTCTTCGAATACTAAGTGAATTGGGTATGTAATTTTCGCAGTGTTTTTAGAGATGTGAAACTTCAACTCTTGCGTTTCCTTTGATGCCACTTCTCTTATAGAGAGTATTAGAAAATCTCTATCCTTTAAAATTACGTGCGTTTTAGAAAATACTTGTTTGCCAGCTTGTGCAGAAAGCAAATTGTAAACATCATTAAATTCAGTAAAATTGTACGCTCTTAGCAGCTGGTATACATAGGCTTTCGGATTTGATAATTGTTGAATTTCATCAATTCTAAATTTTATAATATCGTTCTCTTTTAAGACTACTTTTTTTGAAATAGCTGCAACTCGATCACTAATTATTTGGGTGCTCTCTTGCAAATGCGTTAAGGTCTTAGAAAACGTATCTAACAAACTAGGGTTTATCTCTTTTAAAACCGGTAGTATGTTGTGCCTAATTTTGTTTCGAACATATTTTGTAGAAGTATTGCTTTGGTCTTCGCGCCAAGAAATTTTTTCCTCTTTAGCAAAAACCTCAATTTCTTCTCTTGAAAATTTTAATAACAGACGTATTATATTTCCATTAATTTCTGGGATACCTGTAAAACCATCTAAACCACTTCCTCTCGTTAAATTAATTAAAAAAGTCTCTAAATTGTCATCAGCATGGTGGGCTGTTAAAATATAATCGAAATTATTTTCTTGTCGTATTTCTTGAAACCAACTATAACGCAAGTTCCGAGCAGCAATTTGTGTAGATTCTTTATTCTCTTTCGCTATTCTATCGGTTTCAAAAGAGGTTGTAAAACAGCGAATTTCTAGTTTTTTAGCAAGGTCTTTTACAAATACGGTGTCTAAGTCGCTTTCTGTGCCTCTTAAATTAAAATTGCAATGTGCTAAAGAAATATTAAAATTTAATCTAGACAAAAGATGTGTTAAAACAACAGAATCTATTCCGCCAGAAATGGCAATTAATAGTTTTTTTTCCTTTAAAAAAGGAAAATTTTGTTGCAGAATATTGGATAGTTTTTGAAGCATACGGTCCTCAAAAGTACGGAAATTAATGAAGTTATTTTAGACTTGTTTAGACAGCCAAACACGAATGTCTTTTCTTATGGATACCTCTGGCCTTGGCAACGGAATTGTTCTACCAAATTGCTTACTTCTATTAAACTTCGAAAAGGTAACTTTTAGTTGTTTCCATTCTGCAGGATACAAATCTAAAAATTTGTTAAACATATTTTGTTCAGTTGGGGTTTCTTTCAAACTAGCCAACGTTTCTTTAAAAAATTCTTCTTGGTTTGGTATCATACTGCAAAAGTATTTAATATTTCGGTAAAAACGATGTTTTCTGCGCTATGATATGGTTAGAAAAGTATTAAAAATGAATTCTAAAGAAAATACTGGGGATTCTTTTATTTAGAATTCTGTAAAACATATTTCATAGCCTTGGCTTTTAATAAGCACTCTTCATATTCTTTTTCTACGATAGATTTCTCTGTAATGGCTCCACCAACAGAATAAGAAATATATTTTTTTTCTTCGTTGTATAAAATGCTTCTAATAACAACATTAAAATCGAAATCATTTTCGGGTGTAAAATATCCAATAGTTCCAGAATATAGGCCACGTTTGGTTTCTTCTACCTTTTCAATAATTTTCATTGCAGAAACTTTAGGAGCACCAGTCATGCTTCCCATAGGAAAAGTACTTCTTAACGTTTCTATGGGGTGCGTAGTTGTATCAATTTCAGAAACTACAGTAGAAACCATTTGATGCACTTGTTTAAAAGAATAGACTTTACACAATTCTTCTACTTTTACAGTAGCTATTTTTGCGGTTTTAGATAAATCGTTTCTTACCAAATCTACAATCATTACATTTTCTGCCCGTTCCTTAATATCTCTAGATAAATCAGTTGCAATTTTGTCATCATCAATCGCACTAATCAATCTTTTTGCAGTTCCTTTTATAGGCTGAGAAATAATTTTTAATCCTTGTTTTTTCAGATACCTTTCTGGTGAAGCGCACAATGCATACTGGTGGTCCATTTTTAGAAAGGAAGCAAAAGGAGGTTCAGAAATGTCATTTAAATGTTTGTAAACTTCAACAGGGTTTATGCTTGCATTCTCTGCATAAAATTCCTGACAGAAGTTAGCTTCGTAAAGATCTCCTCTTTTAATATGATCTAAAATTGTATGTACTTTTGAATAATATTCGTCTTTATGAATTCTAAGCTTAATTTTAATTTTCTTGTCTGAATCTGCGGGTGTGGTGGTTATTTTTGTTGCACAAATAGTATTAAAATCACTTTCTATTTCATTATCTACCATCTTTAAATAGTGGAATTCGATGTTTTCTCCTTTGATGAAAATTAGTTTTTGAGGTTGAAAAAAATACAAATCAGCAAAATCTAAACCATCATGATTATTCGAAGATAATCGCTCTACATCATTTTTAACATCATAAGAAATATATCCAAAAATATAGTCTTTTGTGATGGTTTGATATTCCTTTAGCTTGTCAAAAGCATTGGTGTAGTCTGTTTTAATTGAAGTAAATTCTTCAATGGCTAACGCGCTATCAAAACTAGCGTATTGTTGCTGGTAATTATTAGAATCTAACCAAAGTACAGTTTCAAATTGCTGAGACCAGGATAATAAGTTTTGTTTAAAATCTTTAATATGCTCAATAGAAAAAGTACGGGTAGTTCTTTGCATCATTATTACAAAAATACAATTCTTATTGATTAGAAGAGCGATTTAAAATGTTTTTCCAAAGGTAAATTGAATGGGAATGGCAACACCAGAATTTTGTGGAAAAATATTTCCATTAGAGTAATGCATAATCCTAAGTTCTAAATTGTAAGCACGTTTTTTTCCAAAGAAAACTCCTAAACCCATGGTATCTTGGTATGTAGTCTTAGGCCCTGTATTTAACTTATCTAAATTTCCTGTGGTTAAAATAGTAGGCCCAATTAAAGAATAATTGGTATACATGTCAAAATCTTTTCTTCTCAATAAGTAAAAACGCATTGTTGGAAAAATTGAAAAAGCAAGTACGTTTTCTTTCGTTGCTTCTGTTTGAAAAGCGGTAATGCTAACACCCCAATCTAAAGAGAATATCTTTTCTGTTCTAAATGCTAATCTTTGGTAGGTAACAGAAAATGAATGTGCAGCTTTTACGGCACCAACCCAAAAGACAGGAATTCCAAAACTTTCAAAATTACCAACTTTTAAGCTCATTCCAAAAAAACGATTTGCGCCAAAACCTATTTTACTAGTTCCATAACTTACTTGAATCGTGTTTTTAGGAAAAAAATAATCGTTATTTTCGTATTTTTCTACTTGGGATTCTTTTAATTTATTAATGTGATACTCAAAACCAAAAGTAATTTGAGAAATAGAAGGTTGATTTTCTTTGATTGATTTCGGTAAAAAAGTTCCGGTTAAATTTAGCCGCCATTTTTTATTTAATGTGTAATTTAAACCAACACCGTAAATTAAACTTGCAAAATGGGCATCTGAATAAATAATTTTATCATTTATAGAGAAACCAATTCGGGTAACATTTGCAATACCTGCTTCACCAAATACAGAAACTTTTTTATGTAATTGAATGTTTTTCTTTAGTGACAAAGACCAAGCATTTATCCAAACACTTCTTTCATAACCAATGCCGTTTACATCATCATATTTAAACCACGATGCAGGTCTTAGTGTGCCAAATTGTATCGCTAAATCAGGTAAAATTTTATAACCTAGTAACAATCTTCCAGAAAAATAATTTTTAGAAAACGTATTTGTCTCGTAACCCTCAATTAAATTATCATTAGAAAAAGGATATAAAATCGAGCCAAAATTAATACTGTAGTACGATTTGGATAAAAAATTAGAGGGTTGCGCTTTAGATTTTAAATATTCTTGACTGTAAAGGGCACTTGTAATTATAAAAAGAAAAAATATTTGAGGAATTTTTTTCATAAGTTAAAAATAAGAAACTTTCTGTAAACAAAAAGCATCCAATTTATTGGATGCTTTTTGTTTTATAAAATATTTTATGCGTTATGCGTTTAATGGTTTTCCATCCCAGGCAGCTTTCGCAGCCTCTTTTACAGCTTCAGAATATGTTGGATGCCCATGACAAATTCTTGCCAAGTCTTCGGCAGAAGCTCTAAACTCCATTGCAACAGCAGCTTCCATAATTAAATCAGCAACACGTGCGCCAACCATATGAACTCCTAAAATTTCATCTGTATCTTTGTCTGCTAAAACTTTTACAAAACCGTCAATATCTCCACTTGCACGAGATCTACCCAATGCTCTCATAGAAAATTTACCTGCTTTATACTCAATTTTTGCTTCTTTTAGTTCGTTTTCAGTTTTACCAACTGCCGCAGCTTCTGGCCAAGTATACACAATACCAGGAATTAAATTATAATTAATATGTGGTTTTTCACCTGCTAAAAACTCTGCAACAACAACACCTTCTTCTTCCGCTTTATGCGCTAGCATTGCTCCTTTAACTACATCACCAATTGCGTAAATAGAATTTATATTTGTTTGTAAATGATCATTTACGGCAACTTGTCCGCGTTCATTCACTTCAATACCAACTTTTTCTAGACCTAAACCTGCAGTGTATGCTTTTCTTCCTACAGCAACCAAACAATAATCACCAGAAAACTCAATTTCTCTATCTTTTCTATCCGTTGCTTTTACAATAACAGTATCTCCGTTTCTTTCTACAGAAGTTACTTTGTGGCTTGTTGCAAACTTCATTCCTTGTTTTTTAAATACTTTTTGCAACTCTTTAGAAACATCCGTATCCATTCCTGGAACAATTTTATCCATGTATTCTACAACGGTTACCTTCGCGCCTAAACGGCTATATACAGAACCTAATTCTAAACCAATTACACCTCCACCAATTACAATTAAGTGTTTTGGTACTTCCGGTAATTTTAAAGCTTCCGTAGAAGTCATTATTCTTTCTTTATCTAATTTAATAAAAGGTAAAGTTGATGGCTTTGAACCGGTTGCAATAATAATGTTAGTTCCTTCTATAACTTCAGAAGAACCGTCATTTTTCGCAATATTTACATGTGTTTTATCTACAAAAGAGCCCAAACCCTCAAAAACATCAATATTGTTTTTGTCCATTAAGTACTTGATTCCTCCTGTTGTAGTTTCTACAACTTTTGCTTTTCTATCTACCATTTTTCCGAAATCAAAAGTTGGTTTCTCAACGGTAATTCCGTGTTCTTCAAAATGATGAACAGCATCATAAAAATGATGGGAAGAATCTAATAAAGCTTTAGAAGGAATACAGCCCACATTTAAACAAGTACCTCCTAATGTTGCATATTTCTCTATAATTGCTACTTTTTTGCCCAACTGAGAAGCTCTAACTGCAGCTATATATCCTCCAGGACCAGAACCAATTACAATAATATCATATTTCATAAGTACGTTTATTTTGTGTTTTTTAGAACCTTTCGGTTTAAAATTTGCTAATAATTCACAAAAATACACATATTTTCATAAAATAAAGTAAGAATTTAGTAGTTTTACATGATAAAATATTCTTAAAAAACAAAGATGAAAATTCTAAAAAAAATACTCATTTATTTATTGGTAGTTCTTGCAATTGCTCAGTTTTTTGGACCTGAAAAAAATGACGGGGACCTCGCAACAGTGGATAGTTTTCTAGCAGAAACCAACCCGCCAAAAGAGGTTAAAAATATTTTAGAAACTACCTGTTTCGATTGTCATTCCGCTAAAACTACATATCCTTGGTACAACTCAATTACACCAGTTAATTATTGGTTAGATGAACATATTCGTGATGGTAAAAAGCATTTAAATTTTTCTAAATGGAACGCGTATTCCTTGAAAAAGAAAGCACATAAAATGGATGAACTGTATGAGGAAGTTGAAGAGGGAGAAATGCCTTTAAACTCCTATACTTGGACGCACTCAGAAGCTAAATTATCGCCAGCTCAAATTGCTGCCGTGGTTGCTTGGGGAAAGAAAGTACAAGCAGATTATAAACAACAAATTTCAACGAAGTAATTGCAAGAAAAATCGCTTTTAATCATTGGTGCTGTTTGGGTAGAACCCAATTCTTCTGCTGCAGGAAAGAGAATGTTGCAGCTAATAGCGCAATTTTTAGAAAGGGATTATAAAATAACATTTGCATCACCTGCACAAAAAAATAAAAAAGCAATCGATTTAACTTCTTTAGGAATTAATGCCGTTGCCATTCAGTTGAATAATGCTTCTTTTGATGTATTTGTAAAAGAATTAAATCCAAATATTGTACTATTCGATCGTTTTATGATGGAAGAGCAGTTTGGTTGGCGTGTTGCAGAAAACTGCCCACAAGCCATAAGGATTTTAGATACAGAAGACTTGCATTTTTTGCGTAAAACTAGAGCATTGTGTCTAAAGCAGCAGGTTCCTTTTTCTGTTGAGAAATTGCTAAAACAAGACATTACAAAAAGAGAAATTGCCGCTATTTTAAGATGCGACTTCTCTTTAATTATTTCTACGTTTGAAATGGAACTGCTTAAAAATACGTTTCACATAGCTGAAAATATTTTAATGTATTTGCCTTTTTTGTTTGATGAAATTACTGAAAGTCAGCAAAAAAAGTGGCAATCTTTTGAAGAAAGAGAGCACTTTGTTTTTATTGGGAATTTCTTTCATAAACCAAATGTTGATGCCGTTTTAACCTTAAAAAATAAAGTTTGGAGAGAAGTAAGAAAGCAACTTCCTAAAGCAGAAATTCATATTTATGGGGCATATATACATCAGCAAATTCTAGAATTACATCACAAGAAAGAAGGTTTTATTGTAAAGGGTTTTGCGGCAAATGCAAATGAGGTTGTAGAAAATGCAAAAGTTGTTTTAGCACCCTTAAATTTTGGCGCAGGAATTAAAGGTAAATTAACAGAAGCAATGCTTTGCGGAACACCAAGTGTTACTACTTCAATCGGAGTAGAAGGAATGGCTGGTAATTTTCCTTGGAATGGTTATATTGAAGATGATTTTTTAAATTTTGCTTTGAAAGCTAAGGAATTATACACGAATAAATCTTCTTGGAAACAGGCACAATTAAACGGAATAGCCATTATAAATTCTATATACAGTAAACAAAAAAATGCAACATTATTTTTTAATAAAATTGAAGAAATTCAGCAAAATTTAGAAAAACATAGAACTGCTAATTTCTTAGGAAGTATGCTGCAACATCAAACATTGCAAGCCACAAAGTATATGAGTAAGTGGATTGAAGCTAAAAATAATATTTAATAAGCAGTAGCAGTTTTAGTGAAATATAACTGAATACTGTCTGCCGATTTACTATTTATAAACTGGAGAAATATAATCTAAAGGTAAAGAATTAGCAAATTTTTCATAAGACCAATAACCTTCATAAAGAACATTTAAAGGGTTTATTAAAATTCCGTTTTTATCTATAATAGATGAACTTTTTAAAGGAATTATCGAAGACGTTTGTGATAAAGGTGTTCTCATTTTACTAAACATATTTCTTAAAATATATCCTTCTTCTTCAAGTTCTTTCGTATAAACCACACTTATGTTATTTTCAAAATCAAGATAGTAAACTCCGTTTTTATTTCTTATAATTTCATTTATAGGAATTTTAGATTTATATAGGTAATCTATAAACTTTGGTAATTTTATTTTTTTTAATACAACTAAAGCAGAGTCTAATTGGGTTTTAGGTTTTATGACTTTAGAAGAAAAATTGATTGAGGCATTATTTAATGTCACTATTTCTTTCGCTTTTTTTATTTCTTCTTCACTTGGTCTTTTAGGGTTGGTTACTCTTTTAAATTGATGGACAATAAAACCATCTTGATATGTAGTGTTTTTTAATAAAGATTGATAAAAATGCACAGAGGAACCATTATAAGCTTCTAATCTGTTTTCTCTCCATTTACGTTGTTTTCTTTTGCCGCCTTCTAATTTTTCATAACGCGAATAACCTAAATATATAACTATATTCTTATGAATTGTAAATTCTTCTAATTCATGAATAATTTGATAGCCTAAACTCTTGTGCTTTATTCTTAAGGGCGCTCTTGCAATAGCATTAAATTTGTTGTTTTTAGCATCAAAATTGAAGTGTAAAACTTTTGGATTTAAAATTTCGCAGTCTTTTGATAAGCTTGTTGTTCCAATAAACGCCTTTTTAAATCTAGAGAGATTATAGCTCCACTCCTCATCATAAACTGTCTTTCTTATAATAATTTCAGCTAGAGTATTGTTGTCTTCCTCCAAAACAAAAACAAATGGATTTTTATAAGTGGATGTATTTAGTGGATGAATAATTTTTTTGTAACCTAGGTAAGAAATTACTAGATTGTATTGGCCTTCTTTTATTTTTAGAGAAAATTGACCTTTGGCATTTGTAGTTGTGCCAAGGGTGGTATTGTTTAAGTAAACAGCAGCGCCCTCTAAAGAAGTGTTTCCCTCATAAATAGTTCCTGTAATTGTTATTTGGGCCATTGAAAAGAAAGAACTTAATAGCAACATATAAAAAAAAATACTTTTCATAAGCTAAGAATAAAATATAACTGTAAATCATGAATTTTGACAGTCAGGAATTATTAGAATTCGTGATTTAAAATTATTAATTAAATTAAACCAGCTCTTTTTAAAAGTGCATCTGGTTTCGGTTCTTTTCCTCTAAAACGTTTGTATAGTTCCATAGGTTTTTCTGTACCCCCTCTAGAAAGCACATTGTCTTTAAACCTTGTTGCTACTTCTTTGTTAAAAATACCCTCTTCTAAAAAGTATTCAAAAGCATCTGCATCTAAAACTTCTGCCCATTTGTAAGAATAGTAACCAGCAGAATAGCCTCCTTGAAAAATATGAGAAAAAGCAGTACTCATTACATTTTCAGCAACATCCGGATATAATTTTGTATCTGAAAAAGCATGCTCTTCAAACACTTTAACAGAAGAAATTTCTGTTGGATCTTGACCGTGCCATTGCATGTCTAATAAGCCAAAACTTAATTGACGCAACGTTTGCATGCCTTCATGAAAACTTGCAGATTCTTTAATTTTTTCTACATATTTCATCGGAATAACTTCTCCGGTTTCATAATGTTTTGCAAACAATTCTAGAGCTTCTTTTTCGAAACACCAGTTTTCTAAAACCTGACTAGGTAATTCTACAAAATCCCAAGAAACAGAAGTTCCAGATAAACTGTTGTAGGTTGTATTTGCTAGCATACCATGCAACGCATGACCAAATTCATGAAACAATGTGGTAACCTCATTAAAAGTTAATAATGATGGTTTTGTTTCTGTAGGTTTTGTAAAATTACAAACAATAGAAACATGTGGTCTTTCGTTAATGCCGTTTTTAATTTGTTGCGATTTGTAAGACGTCATCCATGCACCATTTCTTTTTCCTTTTCTAGGATGAAAATCGGCATAAAAAACAGCAACAAAGTTTCCTTTTATGTCTGTTACGTTATATGTTTTAACGTCTTCATGGTATGTATCAATATTAGAAACTTCTTCAAATTGTAAATCAAATAATCTCTTTGCAATTTCAAAAACACCGCCAATTACATTCTCTAGTTTAAAATATGGTTTTAAAATCTCTTGATCTAAATCAAATAATTCTTTTTTTAATTTTTCTGAATAGTAGGCGCCATCCCATTTTTGAAGCTGGTCTATACCGTCTAATTTTTTAGCATAATTCTCTAAGTTTTTAAATTCTTTTATAGCTGCAGGTTTTGCTTTTTCTAGTAAATTATTAGAAAAATCGATAACATTCTCAGGCGTTTCTGCCATTCTTTCTTCTAAAACAAAATGTGCGTGCGTTTTGTAACTTAATAAGTTTGCTCTTTGATGTCTAAGATTTACAATTTCTAAAACAACTTTTTCATTATTAAATGTATTCTCCTGAAATCCTTTTTTACCAGCAGCAATTGCCATTTTTTTACGTAATTCTCTGTTATCTACATACGTTAAAAACGGAATATAACTTGGGTAATCTAATGTAAAAACCCAACCTTCTTTATCTTTAGATTTTGCAGCTTCTTTTTCACTTTCTGGCAAACCCGCTAAATCATTTTCATTGGTTATATGCAATTCAAAAGCATTTGTTTCTGCCAACACATTTTCGCCAAATTTTAAAGATAGTTTAGAAAGTTTTGCATCAATTTCTCTAAGTTTATTTTTATCTTCTTCATTTAAATTAGCACCATTTCTTGCAAAGCTTTTGTATTGCTTATCTAAAAGCATGGTTTGTTCGGGCGATAAATCTAAAGTTTCTTTCAGATTAAAAACAGCTTTCACTCTTGCGAATAAGGCAGTGTTTAAAGTGATGTCATTTCCAAATTCACTTAACCAAGGAGAAACTTCTTGAGCAATTTTTTGAATTTCGTCATTTGTTTCTGCAGAATTTAAATTAAAGAATATGCTTGTAATTCTATTTAGTTTTTCACCTGAAAAATCTAAAGCAACCGTAGTGTTTTCAAAAGTTGGTTCATTAAAATTATGTGTAATTGCATCAATTTCTAACTTTGCAATTTCAATCCCTTTTTGAATAGCAGGTTTGTAATTGTCGTTAGAAATTTTAGAAAAAGGAGCCGTATTAAAATCTTGTAAAAGTGGATTCATGTATTCATTTAAATTTAAAGACCCTTTAAGTTTTTAAAACCTAAAGGGGCTTTTCAATATTGTTGTTTACTTATTTTCTTAAACGTTCAGAAGCTTGTTCAACTTTTAGTTTTAATGCCTCTTTGTAAGCAATTATTTTATTTAAAACAATTTCATCTGAAGCGCCAATAATTTGAGCTGCTAGAATACCTGCATTTTTTGCACCATCTAAAGCAACCGTTGCAACGGGCACACCGCCTGGCATTTGGAGGATAGACAAAACAGAATCCCATCCGTCTATAGAGTTTCTACTTTTTATAGGAACACCAATTATTGGCAACGGACTCATAGATGCTACCATTCCTGGAAGATGAGCTGCACCTCCAGCACCAGCAATAATTACTTTAACACCTCTTTTGTGTGCGTTTTTAGAATAATCAAAAAGTTTTTCTGGAGTTCTATGAGCAGAAACAATATCTACTTCAATCTGAATATCAAAACTCTTTAAAATAGCTATTGCTTCTTCCATTATTGGAAGATCAGAATCGCTTCCCATTATTATTCCTACCATAATTATTTACTTATTACTCTAATTGTTTCTTTTACTTTTTGTGCTACTTTTCTTGCAATAGCGATGTCAGAATTTACGATGGTAACATGTCCCATTTTTCTAAACGGACGCGTTTCTTTTTTTCCATAAATATGCGGCGTTACGCCATCAATTTTTAATATTTCTTCTATGTTTTGATAAACTACCTCTCCAGAAAAACCTTCTTCACCAACTAAGTTTACCATAATTCCGGCAACGGTACTTTCCGTGTTTCCTAAGGGAAGGTTTAAAACGCTACGTAAATGTTGTTCAAATTGATTGGTGTAACTTGCTTCTATAGAGTAGTGACCAGAATTATGGGGTCTAGGCGCAACTTCGTTTACTAAGATTTTATCATCTTCAGTTTGAAACATTTCCACTGCCAATAAACCCACAAAATCTAAATCACTCACCACTTTTAAGGCAATTTCTCTTGCTTTTTCTGCAACTTCTGTTTTGATTCTTGCAGGACAAATTACATATTCTACCTGGTTTGCTTCTGGGTGAAACTCCATCTCAACAACCGGATATGTTTTTACCTCACCTGCAGCATTTCTAGCTACAATTACTGCTAATTCATTTTTAAAAGGAATTAGTTTTTCGGTAATACATTCTACATTGGGCAAAGACTCTAAATCTTTAATGTTTCTAACAATTTTTACACCATTGCCATCATACCCAAAGCGTGCAGCTTTCCAAACAAATGGAAAATGTATAATACTGTTTTCAAAAGAATGGATTAACTCTTCTAGATATGCATAATGAGAAAATTCTGCTGTCGGAATCTGATGATCTATATAGAAGTTTTTCTGCCTTGCTTTACTTTGAATAATTCTTAAATCTTTAGGCTTCGGATAAATAGTCAGTCCTTCTTGCTCTAATTTATCTAAAGCATCTAAATTTATATTTTCTATTTCTATCGTAAGTACATCAACGGTTTTACCAAAGTTGTAAACTGCATTAAAATCTAATAAATCTCCTACTACAAAAGTGTTGCAGATTTCTGCACAAGGTGCTTTTTTATTACTTTCTAAAATAGAAGTATGAATATCAAATTTTTGTGTTTCTGCTAGTAACATTCTTCCTAATTGACCACCGCCAAGAATACCTAATTTAAAACCTGAAGAGTAATAGTTTTTCAATGTAATAGTTGTTGTGTTTCAGCAAAAATACACAACTCAATTCACTTTCACTAAAAATTACTGATTCTAATTGCAGAACCGTTTTTTGAAACTTTATATTCTCTTGCGGGACATTCATACCCATCTGTCCGCGGGGCGCCACCAAAGTGAACACTGTATTCACTTTCATCACAACTGCATTTTAATACGGTTCCTCTCTCGAAGGTCATTGGCGCGGTGCAATTGTTCTGCGGGCATAATTTATCAAAAGCAACAAATTGGTTACCGTTTATATTAAAGAGTAAAATACCTTTAGAGCCTCCAATAAGATTCACGAAACCACCAGGGGTTTGTGCATTAATTAATTGGGGGTTGTTTAAATCGGTATTTAAACTTACCGGAAATTGTAATAAACAATTAGCAGGTAAATTATTTTCTCCACAGCCTAATATACACAACAAACACAGTGAAGAAAGTACTTTTTTAATCATAAAATTATCTTTGTTTTTTGTATAACGATTGCAATTTACAAATATTTTGTATATTTGTACTACAATCTCATTCCTGTAAAGGCAATGGGATTTTTAAATTGAGACAACATGAGTGAAATATCATATTATTCTACAGAAGGATTAAAGAAATTAAAGGAAGAATTAATTCAACTAGAACAGGTAGAAAGACCAAGAGTAACTGTAGAGATTGCAGACGCTAGAGATAAGGGTGATTTAAGTGAAAATGCAGAGTATCATGCAGCAAAAGAAGAACAATCTCATTTAGAATTTAAGATTGCGAAGCTAAAGAATGTAATTTCTAGTGCACGTATTTTAGATGAAAGCCAGTTAGACACCTCTAAAGTACTTATACATTCTAATGTAGTAATTAAGAATACTGCAAACGGAATGGAGTTTAAGTACCGCTTAGTGGCAGATTCTGAAACCGATGTTAGAAATGGTAAGCTGTCCGTAAATTCTCCAATAGGAAAAGGGTTATTAGGCGCTAAAGTTGGCGACATTTCAGAAATACAGGTTCCAAGTGGTGTTATGAAGTTTGAAATTATTTCTATTTCTAGATCATAAATTAATTTCTGTTAATTCAGGAGTATAACATAAATTCGGATTTTGACATTGTCAAGGTCCGAATTCTTTTTTATATTTACAAGCAATAAAAAAGCATAAAAATGAGCGTCTTTACAAAAATAATTACAGGAGAAATACCAAGTTATAAAGTAGCAGAAAATGATGATTTTGTTGCTTTTTTAGATATCAATCCAAATGCTAAAGGGCATACTTTGGTAGTTCCTAAAAAGGAAGAAAATAAGATTTTTAATTTGTCTAGAGTTGACTATCAAAAATTAATGGACTTTTCTTATACGGTCGCCAAGGCACTTGAGAAGGCAGTTCCTTGTAAAAGAGTAGGAATGAGTGTAATTGGTTTAGAAGTACCACATGTGCACGTGCATTTGGTTCCTTTAAATGAAATGGCAGACATTCAGTTTTCACAAAAAGTAAAGTTGACTGATTTTGAATTTAAAGTTTTAGCTAAGAGTATTGCTGTTAAATTTTAGATTACTTTCATTACAGCGATAGTGAGACGGTTTAAACCTTGTTTAATGAAATTTCAAAAATAGTACCTTTGTCTATTTCAGATTTTTGAACAAATATTTGACCGTTATGATAATCTTCAACAATACGTCTAGATAGAGATAAACCTAGACCCCAGCCTCTTTTTTTTGTAGTAAAACCGGGTTTAAAAATTTGTTTAAATAGTTTTTTAGGCATTCCTTTTCCAGTGTCTGAAACTGTTATTTTTACTTTTTTTAAGGTATTTTCTATTTTCAATTCTAAAACACCTTCTTTCTGCATAGCATCAATTGCATTTTTTATAAGGTTTTCTATTACCCAGGAGAATAACTCTAAGTTTAAGTTTGTAATAATTTCGGTATCTGAAGCGTTAAAATAAAATACAATTTGTTTAGAGCTTCGAGATTCTAAATAATCGTATGCCTGTTTTGTTACGGTAACAATGTTTTCTTTTTTAAGTTTTGGTGTAGAACCAATTTTAGAAAAACGATTCGCAATTGTATTTAGCCTCACAACATCTTTTTCTATTTCTTTGAGATAGGTGTCGTCTGTTTTTTCCATTTTTAAAATGGCAATCCAACCTAAAAGAGAAGACAGCGGTGTGCCTATTTGATGTGCTGTTTCCTTAGCCATACCTGTCCATAATTTATTAGTTTCTGCTATTTTATTAGAACTATAGAATAAATAAATTATAGCAAGAAATAAGAACAGAATTAAGATTAAGGCAAGCGGATAATAGGTTAGCTTATTCAGTAAATCTGAATCTTTATAATAAATATAATCAGTTTGCCCTAAATAATTTATAGCAATAGGGTCGTTTTGTTTCTTCATGATCTCTAGTTGCTCTCTCAAGTAATTTGGATCTAATGATTTAATGGAATCTAAATTTTTAAAACCATTAATTTCTCCAGTAGAACTGACTAAGATTAAAGGAGTGTTTTTGTTTTTTTGAATTATTTTTAGAGGTAATAAGGAAGTTTCTTTATTTAAATCTTCTAAATTTAATGTATTTAATTCTTGAGTAGCATCACCATAACTTTCCATCTTAACACGTTCTTCTGTTTTGAATTTTTGAAAAAAGATGTACGTATTCCACAAGATTAGAGAAACAATAATTAGGGAAATTAAAACAGCAATTCTCTTAAATATTAATGTGTTAGTTGGAAATTTCATAAAAACAAATATAAAGGTTTCTATAGATAACTCATTT
>Ga0308018_10000045_pt1 | contig 60612 bp, 48 predicted proteins | sample Neamet282_FD_203130 | JGI IMG/M metagenome (GOLD analysis project Ga0308018, IMG submission 203130) | Marine microbial communities from water near the shore, Antarctic Ocean - #282 | ecosystem: Environmental > Aquatic > Marine > Unclassified | place: Southern Ocean | collected 2014-10-01
GCTTCTCATCGTCGTTGGAGAGGGTGATGGTCCCCCGCGAACCAAATATGCGAGTCGCGTTCCCCATGCCGTGAGCCGCGACTCCGGACATGAACACCTGCACGACTGCCCCAGAAGCCATCTCCAGGGTGAAGAAAGCGACGTCGTCCGCTGTAGCGGTCCAGGCATTGCCCGTAGACTTGTCTGTCCTGTCCGGCACCATGACCGGCGCAGCTCCGCTGACCCAGGCCACCTCACCGAGCCACCAGCGCAGGAGGTCCACCTGGTGGCTGCCGTTCGCACCGAGTCGTCCCCCGCCCTGCTCTGCGAGGCTCCACCAGTCCCCCTCGGGACGGCTGGCAGGGTCGCCCCACGTCGTTCCAACGTTGGAAATATCTGCGTGCCGGATTTCGCCCAGAGCTCCCTCCGCAATCAGCTCCGCGATGCGCATGCGGTTCGGATTAAAGCGGAGTTCATGGTCGATCATATGAATCCGCCCGGTCGCCTCAGCCGCCTGGAGCATGCTGGCAGCCTCTCCCGCATTCATTGCGGTCGGCTTCTCGCAGAGGACGTGAGCGCCCGCGGCGATCGCGGCCAGCGCTTGGGCCTCGTGCAGGACCGTGGGAGTCGCGATGCAGACCAGATCGAACGAGTGAGATGCCAGCATGGCTTCCCAGTCGTCGTAAGCGTGCGGCACACCGAATTCGGCAGCAGCAGCCTGAGCGCTCTCCATGCGCGCTGACGCCAGCGCCACAACCTCCGCCTCAGGCACGTGGCGAAGAGCCGGCAGGTATGCCGCCTTCGCGAAGCTCGCGCCGATGATCCCAACCTTCATTTGCTTCTCCTCAAGTGATGGGAGCGCCGGTGATGGTATCGCCAGACAGAACGGCCATACCGAAGCGGCATCCCTTACAAATCGTCAAGTGCGTTCCCGCAGTCGTGGGTCCAGGAAGTCCCGAAGCCAGTCTCCGAGGATGTTGAAGCTCAGTACCGTCAGGACGATAGCCACGCCCGGGAAGACCGCGAGCCACCACTTGTTCGCAATGAGCGAGTCTCGACTCTCGGCCAGCATGCTGCCCCACGTGGGGACCGACGGCGGCACGCCGAGGCCGAGAAAAGAAAGGGCTGCCTCGGAGAGGATCACCGACGCCACGTTGAACGACGCGATCACGGTGAGCGGAGCCAAGATGTTCGGGAGGATCGTCCGAAAGATGATCGACAGCGTGCTGTCACCCAGCGCACGCGCTGCTTCCACGAACTCCTTCTCGCGGAGGGAAAGCGTATCAGCACGCACAATACGCGCATACGTGACCCACTGACCCACGCCGAGTACGAGAACCAGGTTCCAGACCCCGGACCCCATAACGACCAGAAACATGATAGCCAGCAAAATGAACGGGAATGCGAGTTGGATATCTCCCAGGCGCATGATGACGTCATCAACCCACCCCCCGAAATACCCTGAAACGAGTCCTGCCGTGATCCCGATGCTTCCCCCCACCGTGATGCTGGCGATCCCGACCGTAAGCGAGATACGGGCGCCATAGAGCAGCCGGGAAAAGACGTCGCGCCCCAGGGCATCGGACCCGAGAAGGAATACGGTGCCGTCCGGACCCGCAGAAAGCGGCTCAGCCAGGCGGAGTGCAAGGTTCTGCCGATTCGGATCGAACGGCGACAGCAGGGGGCCGAAGATCGCCGCAAATGCCGCGACTGCGAGAATGATCACGGCCAGAACGGGCCAACGGGCATCTGCCATCACTCGGATGGCTCGTCGGAACTCCCGCCTGAGTTCGCTGTCCCGAGCGGGTGTGGCGGTGGGCAGATCGGTCATCCTCCGCCTCCAGTCAGCTTCACACGGGGGTCGAGGCGCACATAAACGAGGTCAACGACGAGGTTGAGCATGACGAAGATCCCGGCAAGGAGAATGACGCCGGCCTGTACCAGCGGAATATCTCGCTGGTTAATCGCCGCGAAGAGGAGGCGGCCGATCCCCGGGTAGCTGAACACCGTCTCCACCACGACAACGCCCCCCAGCAGAAAACCGAACTCGAGCCCGATAATCGTCACCACGGGCAACCACGCGTTTCGCAGGGCGTGGTGCACCAGGACTCGTAGTTCCGGCAGCCCCTTGGAGCGAGCGGTCCGAACGTAGTCCTGCTCGAGAACCTCGAGCAGCGACGAACGAACGAGTCGAGTATTCCTTGCCAGGGAGTACGTTCCCACGGCGATCCCAGGCAAGATCAGGTGATAAATCGTCCGGGGGAGGTTCGAGAACGCCGTTCCGAAATCACCATTCAGCAACGGTGTAAGGAAGGGCACATGGCCAGAAATGGGGAACCAGCGCGTGTAGAGTCCGAAAAAAAGGATCATCATGATCCCTAGCCAGAAATTCGGAATCGACTGACCCAGCATGGCGAAGGTCGTGACGGACCCGTCCCACGCCGTCCCTCGATTGATGGCTGCGAGGACGCCCAGGGGGATTGCCAGCATGAGTGCGAGTACCAGAGCGAATACCGTCAACTCGATCGTAGCCGGGAGCGCGTCGAGGACGATCTCCATGGCCGGCTGCCTGTACGAGAGCGACTGCCCGAAATCACCCTGAACCAGGTCGCCGACAAACCCCAGGTACTGCTCATGAAGGGGCCGATCGAAGCCAAGGGCCCGACGGGTCGCCTCGATCTCCTCGGTGGAAGCCCGTTCGCTGACATAGAGGTAGGTCGGATCTCCGCCGGCCTGAAGCGCCAAGAAGCTCACCAGCGTGACGCCGATGACGACCACGATGCTCTGGAGCAACCTCCTCAGGATGTAAGATCCCATTACGCCAGTCCTCCGGTCAGGACGCCATCGGGATCACTTCAGCCCGGCCTCGAATACGTACACTCTCTCGTCACGGCGAGCGTCCCAGGTGATACGGTTCGACACGCCGTAAAAGTCCGGCTGGAAATACAGGTGCAGCCAAGGCCCATCGTCGTAGAAAACCTGGAGCATCTCATCAATGATGGTACGGGTCTCCTCAGGAGTCGTGGCCGCGGCCAGATCGGGCCAGCGCCGGAACCAGCGGTCGTCACTCCAGTGGGTGTAGTTCGTGCCCGAGTCCACGGCCGCCATGTCGGTCATATCGTAGATCGGACTCCAGAGGCCTCCGCCAGTTCCGAGGAAGAAGAGGGGACCCATGCTGCGCTCCCTGAGGAGTGGCGTGTAGACGGAAGCCCACTCGAGAAGCTCCACCTCGACGTCGAGCCCCACGTCCTGCAAGTACTGACTGATTGCGAGGACAACGTTCACGTCGTTTACGTACCGTCCGCGCCCCGCCTGGAGTCGGATAGAGAACCGGTTGCCATCGTCTCCCCGGGGGTGGCCCGCCTCATCGAGAAGCCGCTCTGCCGTGTCCGGATCGTACGGATACGGCGTCAGGTTCATTTTACCGTTCGGCGGATTCACAGGGCCGGTCGCACGGTCACACTCGACACTCAGGAGTTGCTCGCAAATGGTGGGGACGTCCACCGCGTACTGGAGCGCGCGCCGCACACGGGCATCCTGGATCTCCTCTCCACCCGGCATCTGTCGCGAAGCTTCCGAGAGGCTGAAGCCCAGATACATCCGTCGTGTCCCAGACACCACATGGACTTCAGCACGACCCGACCCATCGATCGCCTCGATCTGTTCCGGCACCACGTTGGTGATGATGTCCACATTTCCGGCGACGAGTTCCGCAGTGCGAGTCGAGGCCTCCGGAATGATTCGCCACACAATTCGCTGAAAATTTCCGGGCTCCCGCACCTTCTCGAGCACGACCTCGGACCCGCGGGTCCAAGACGTCAGGCGGTATGAGCCCGATCCGATCGGGTTGGACGCCGCCTCATCCAGGGTCATCTGCTCATAGCTGTCCTTGCAGTGAACGTAGATCTCGGTGAGCAGCCCAAACGCGATCGGGTTCTTTCTGGCGATGTTGATCTGCACCCGGAGGTCATCGAGCGCCACAGCATTCTGGAACCCGACAGAGGTGTAGACAAAGCCAGGAGCGTTCCCAGTGAAGCGATTCTCCGGGTCCCGGATCCTGTTGAACGTGTAGGCCACGTCCTCGGCGGTCAGGGCCTCGCCATCGTGGCAGGTCATGCCCTCGTTGAGAGTGTAGATATAGCCCGTGCCGTCTTCCGTGATCTCCAGCGTGTGGGCGAGATCGGGGATGGGTTCTCCAGCGGCACTCAGAGTGAAAAGGCTGCCAAAGATGTGCTCGGCGATATTCGAATTATCTCGACTCGAGATCATTCCCGGTTCGAAGGTCGTGATATCGGCGCTGAGTCCCACGATTATGGTGTCGTCAGCTCGCTCAGCGCACCCGGTGGCGACCAGGATTGCGCCAAACAGCCCAGCTAATGCGGTCCGGGCGGCGTTGGTTCGAAGATTCATCGGCGGGTCATCCTCCTTGCTCGTTGAGACTCACGGTGCCTTCGCCCTCGGAAGACCGTATGCACGCCTCCACCATTCGAAGGGAATTCAGGTGGTCAGTGCCGGGACACGGCAGCGGGGTGCCGTCCTTCAGGTGGCTCACGAAGTCGACGAGAAAGGCGCGGGCATCGTCGACCCATGGTTCGTCGTCGGGAAGGTCGACCGGCGTAAGCTCCGGGTCGTCACGGAATGCGTAGCTCAGCGCCCCGAACATCTCCCCCTGCACCGCAATGCCTCGCTGGCACTCGGTGCGCCAATCAAAACCCATCTGCTGCCAGTTCCCTGCCCATGTGCCCTGGTATGTCACTTCGATGCCCCCACTGAAGGTGATGAGCGCACCGACGTTGGCATCACCGCCATACATGGACCACGACGGGTTGAACGTCCGGGCGGAAATGGCGACCGGCTCCGCGTCGTAGACAAAGCGCATGAGGTCGAAGTGATGGATCGACTGCTCCCACAGCATGGGCTGTGACATGGAGAGGGGGTACTTGTTCAGACGTGGCATGCGTCCGTCACGCCACCTTTCATATGTGAAGCGCCCGAACTCCGGCGGGCCCAGCCGATCGGGAGAAAAAAGCTCCTTTAGCGCCTGGGTCACCCCGAGGTAACGGAAGTTGAGTCCAACCGCGAGCGGGACTCCTGCCACCGCAGCTGCGGTCACATGGGACTGTGCGTCGGCAACCGTGTCCGCCAAAGGCTTCTCGGCCAGAATTGCCAATCGCGCAGCACAGGCTGCGGCAACCTGAGAATGCCGTCCACCCGGTGGAGTGCACAAAAGGGCGACATCCGCGTCGACCTCGGCCGCGACCTCTTCCAGGGAAGCTCCTCCAACCGTGCCGGGGACCGCGGCCACCGCCATCGAGAGTCGCTCCGGGTCGGTCTCGACCAGCCCTACGATGAGACAATCCGGGTGCTCACCCAAGACCTTCTGCCAAGTTTTCGACCGGGCGCCCAGACCGACGAGAATGAAGCGGAGCGGCTTCACGCAGCAACCTCCTCGGTCAGCAGAAGTTGAAGGCCGGCGGCCGGATCCGTCCATTCGAAGTCGCGAAGAGCGGCTACATCGCTTGGGACCATGGGCGGCTTCACCTGTCCTGCCGCGGGCTGTGTGATCCTTGTCGCGGCTGGAAACACATGAGCAATCAGCTCCGCGAATTCGCTGTCCGAACATACATGAGGGCTCCCGAGGTGAATCGGGCGTCCAGCGGCCACTTCCTCCGCCAGTCTCTCGAGCGCACCAGCCAGATCCGCAGTGAACGTCCAGTCTCTCACGGGATCGTCTGATCTCACCACCAGAGGTTCACCAGCCCGGGCAGCGGCGACCCATCCGGCGACAAGCGATACCCTGAGCCGGCTGGCGATAGCCATCTCACCTGGACCGAAGAGGTATCCAAGCCGCACTACGTGGACGGCCGTGCCGTGGTCCAGTGAAGTCTGAACCAGCGATTCACCTGCAAGCTTGGCCACGGCGTATGGAGACGCTCCGGTTGGTTGATCAGCATCAGTCAATCCCCCTACTGCGTCTTCGGCAGCAAAGACGCCGGACGAGCTCACGAAGACGAAGGCGCGAGGACAAGTCCGCGTCGCGTACTCGAGCACCTTCTCCAGAGGACGAAGGTTCAATGCGAGATATCCGTCCGGAGTCACTCCCAGCGTCTCGGGGTCAGTGGTCACCCATGCCGCGTGGACGACCAGGTCCACCCCCGGAACCGCTTCAGGCACTCCTTCCATCAACTCCACGGTCACTCGACGGATCGCTTCATGCCCGGGTCGATCGTCAAAGGCTCGATCCAAGGCGATGACCTCCCAGCCGAGCTTCGCAAAGCCCAATGACAGGGCGCTTCCTGCGAAGCCCCCCGCGCCGGTGATCAGGACCCGTCTCCTTATCATTCCGGGTGCTCGGCGATGCTAGCTGGATCGAAGTCCGCGAGCGCGTTGGCATGCTCGAAAACAAGGTGCACTGCCTGCTCCATATCGCTGGTCTCAAGCGCATTCACAATGGGAGGATGCGTTCTCGCGATGTCGACCAGGTCGACCTCGCGGTCGTTCCGAAGGGACATGATCTGGTGGATACGGAGGTACAGCCCCGCCCACAGTTGAGCCAGCAATTGATGATCCGAGAGTCGGATGAGCGTTCGATGGAAGGCTTCGTCTGCCGCGATCAGGGAGTCCCGATCGTCCGCAGTTGCAGCTTCCTCCATGGCCCGGCACGGCGCCCAGAGTGATTCAACCACAGTGCCCTGATTCAAAATGCGGCGGACAGCCATCACTTCGAAGAGCTGCCGCATTTCGCAGATCTCAGCCACTTCCTGCACAGTGAGAGGCTTCACGCGCTTCCGTCGATACGCCATGGTCTCCACGAGACCATCGTTCTCGAGGTCTTGAATCGCTTCTCGGATCGGTGCGCGACTTACGCGCAACTGCTCAGCAAGCGCGGTCTCTACAAGGGGAGTTCCAGGGCGGATCTTCCCCGTGACAATCGCGGAGCGGAGACGTTCAGCTACCTGCACGCGGAGGGGCATCTGTTCGATGGGGCCGAGCGGCATGTCGGCGGTGGAGAGATCAACAGAGTCAGACAGGGGAGTCCTCCTCGGTTGTAGGCACAGCCGTCGCAGGCAAAGCGTCCACGTTCATCTCGATCGGAGCGAATACGTCGTCATCCTTCCCACCCCGCCACATCATCACGGCGAAAGTGGCCTCAGAATCGAGCACTGCAATTCCCGCGTGCCATGTCCCGGGGTGGTAAACCACGCCCAACGTGCCCGGCACGACAAACGTCAATGCCCGGCCGGGATCAGGGGCACCAGATTCGTCTGAGGGCATCACCGTTACGAGATAGCGCGACACGCCCATCGGCAGAAAGAGCTGGGCCGCGAAGGGGTGGCACTCCACCTGTTCAAGCGTGAGTGGCAGCGTCGAAGGTGAGACCCGATTCAAGTGACACTGCTGTATCCGCCCCGAGACAGGCTCCAGCCAATGCTGGAACATCAATCGCTCGCCGACCTCGGTTGGTGGCGTGAGGAACGCACCAAACGGCGCAAAGGCAGAAGGATCCGGATCCTGAGGCGTCACTGTGACGCCATCGGCTCGGGGGGAGGCACGACGGAACGCCAGTGATTGGCGAGATCTCCGCGGCGGCAAATCCAGACGTCGTCCCGGTCCATGATATGGTCCAGGAATGCATGGAGCCCCACGATCCGGGCCGGCTGTCCAAGAATTCGGGCGTGCATCCCGATGGACATCATCCGTGGATGCAAGTCTCCTTCGGCGACGAGGACCTCGAAAGCATCGATGAGGAAGTCACCGAACGCCCGCCCCGTTACGAGAGGACCTCCGACGAGCTTGGCGTCGTTGGTCACCAATGAATACGGCACCACCAAGTGGGGACGGTTCTCCACCTGTACCCAGTAAGGAAGTTCGTCGTTGTAGGCGTCACTGTCGTAGCTGAAGCCACCGTGCTCAACGAGCAGACGTCGCGTGGCCGTGGACGGTGCGTATCGACAATACCAACCCTCGGGCGAACAGCCGATCAATCGCTCGATCGTCTCGACTGCCTGGGCGATCTCTTCTCTTTCAGCCGTCTCGTCGAGCAGATAGTGCTCGATCCACCGCCTGCCATGGCACACGACGTCCCAGTCCCCCGCCGCTACCGCCTGGCGAACGACATGGGCCGCGGACGGATTCCTTTCCAGGGCCAGAGCCGAGGCGAAAATTGTCAGAGGCATTTTCCGAGTCTGAAAAAGCCGAAAGAGCCGCCAGAGCCCGACTCGGCTGCCGTACTCGAACATGCTCTCGGCTCCGAGATCCCGATCGCCCCGCGGAACCCTGGCCTGTGCGACCTCCGTGAGGGCGGCGTCGGATCGGCCGTCCCCATCTTCCAGGGAGTATTCCGAACCCTCCTCGACATTCAGTACGAAATTGACGGCCAGTCGCGCACCTCCGGGCCACCTGATATCCGGGGGGTTCTCTCCGTAACCAACGAAGTCGCGACTCGTCGACACCTCAGATCCCCTTGAAGTCTTCGTACTCTTTCAACTGATCGGGTGTGTAGACCTGCATGAATTCGATTTCGATACCGCCAGCCTCATCGTCCAAAAAGGCGACCCATCCCTCGGGATGCGGATGCGAGCCGTGTACCTGACAAGCCTGGCAAATGCGTAGCGTCGCCCCCTGTTTTTCCGCATGGGCCAGCGCCACGTCGATGTCATCCACCTCATAGCAGATGTGGTGGAGCCCTTCGGCGCCTCGCTCGTCGATCCATTTCGCGAAGCGGCCGTCCGGCACCATGGACTCGCAGAGCTGGTATTCGATTCCGCCAAGGTAGAAAAGCGCGACCCGGTTCTGTGACTTGGGATACACGTGCATCTCGGTATCGGCCGGCACGTGAAGGAAGCGGGAGTACGCATCAAGCGCCTTAGCCGCATCGCGCACGGCAAAGGCCATATGCTGGATCCCACGGACGTTCGGATTATCTGATTTCAACGGTCTGATCTCGCGCTGGTGGGGATTCTATTTCTTCCTGGCAGCCTAGTGCTGGCCACCTCTTCGGAATTCGGACTCGCGCGCCGGCGCGAACACTCATGCACCAGCCTGCTCCGTGCGGAGGGCCGCTACGACCTCGCCCATCCGGGCCAATGCCTCGTGAATGCGAGGGACATCCTGTGTCAGCGACATGCGCGCGTAGTCGTCCGTGTAGTCTCCATAGATCTTCCCCGGGAAGATCATGACCCGCCCCTCTGCGAGCAGACGCTCACAGAACGCGGTGGCTCCGACTCCGACCGCCGCGACCTTCGCGTAGACGTAGAAGGCCCCCTGGGGTTCGGCGAACGGAATGCCCAGCTCGGTCAGGCCTTCGCACAGCGCCTTTCTCCGCTCGTCGTACGTCAGGCGCATCTCCTCTACGCACTCCTGCGGTCCTGTAAGAGCTGCGAGCGCGGCGTGCTGGCCGACAGCAGAGGTCGAGATCGCAAAAGAGTGGTGGATCTCGGCCAGGGCGGGAATGAGGTCAGACGGACCCGCGAGGTATCCTACGCGCCAGCCGGTCATCGCATAGGACTTCGAGACCCCGGAGAGGGTAATCGTGCGTTCCTTCATCCCGGGGAGTGATGCGACCGGCACTGCGCGATGGCCGTCGTAGGTCATCCGGGCATAGATCTCGTCGGAAACCACGATCAGGTCGTGCTCGACCGCGACCTCGCAAATCCGGGCGACTTCAGCCGGAGGAATGACCGTGCCCGTCGGATTCCCGGGATTGATCAGGATGAGCACCTTCGAACGCGGCGTGATGTGCTCTCGAACCTGCTCCGCCGTAACCGTGAAGTGCGTCTCAGCAGACGTCCGGATATTCACGAGCGTGGCCTCAGTGAGCTCGGCCGCCTGCAGGTAGGGGTTGTAGCCCGGACACGGAATCAGCAACTCGTCTCCAGGGTCGAGCAACCCGAGCGCGATGATGAACATCGCCTGCTGCCCACCCGGAGTAACCACGATGTCCTCGGGCGCGTACTGAGCGCCGCCGTGGGAGACGATGTTGTCTGCGATCGCCTTCCGGAGCTCCGGAAGGCCGAGTGGATGCGTGTAGTGCGTCGCACCGGCGGCCAGCGCATCCTGGCCCGCCCGGACGATATGGTCTGGTGTGTCGAGGTCAGGATCACCACGCCCAAGCTTGATCACATCCGGCAGTCCCTCAGCGATATCCATCATCCGGGTGACGATGTGTTTGTCTCGCAACTTCACGCGTCGGGCGAGGCGGCTTCGGCCCTCGGTCATCGTATCAGATTCCATAAATCTCCGAGTACTTGTTACTGAGATGTTCGATGTAATAGCTGGGTTCAAGACGCTCCCCAGTGGCCTTCTCAAGGAGCTCGTCGCGCAGGTAGCGGCGGCCGTGACGATGCACGTGCTCGGTCATCCACTCGCGTAGCGGCACGTAGTTCGCCGCGGCCAGTCCTTCCTGGACCGACTCTTCTTTTGTGGCGGTGTGGAAGAGCTGTCCCGCCATCACATTCCCGATCGTGTAGTTGCAGAAGGTCCCAACCTGACCAGACGACCAGTGGACATCCTGAAGTACACCGAGACGGTCGTGCGGAACGTCCAGCCCTAGATACTCCTTCATTTTCGTGTTCCACATCTCGGGGAGGTCAGACACCGCGAGGCTGCCATCAATGAGAGCGGCCTCGATCTCTACACGAAGCATGATGTGGAAGTCGTACGTCAGTTCGTCGGACTCGACCCGGACGAGGCCAGGCTGCACCCGATTCACCGCGCGCCAGAAAGTCTCTGCATCGATTCCCGCGAGCTGATCCGGGAACGTGTCGTGCAGCTCGCCGAAGTTCAGATCCCAGAACTCCCGGCTCCGCCCGACATGGTTTTCGAAGAGTCGTGACTGACTTTCGTGGGCTCCAAAGCTGACCCCGCCGACCGCGTACAGACTGACGAGGTCCGTGGCCAAGGGCGTTCGGGTGTAGGCCGGGTCGCAGTACTGCTCGTAGAGAGCGTGTCCGGTCTCGTGGAGCGTTCCGAAGAGGCTCTTGGGCATCCACTCGTCGTTCACCCGAGTCGTGATCCGGACGTCGTTGCGTGTGAAGGAGACTTCGAATGGGTGAACGGTCAGATCCAGTCGGCCACGGTCCGTATCGTACCCAAGCTTCCTCGCCATCTTCAGGGCGAACTCAAGCTGCTTATCCACCGGGTAGGGTTGCTCGAGAAAGTCGATCCGGGGTGCTTCCTTCTCACCGATGGCCTGCACCAGCGGAAGGAGTCCCTCACGGAGGGTGGCGAACAACGGCTGCAAAGACGCTACCGTCTCGCCTGGCTCGAATCGGTACATGAGCGCGTCGTACGGATGATCCTCGTACCCGATGCACTCAGCCATCTCACGGTTCAGCGCGAGGGTCTCCTCAAGCACCGGGGCAAAGGAGGCAAAGTCGCTCTCTGCCCGGGCTTTCACCCAGACGTGCTGTCCCTTGGATCCCACCTCGGCACGCTTGTGCACCAATGCCGCCGGAATACGGAGGTGATAATCGATGGCCTCCCGTACTTGAGCGCAGATCGTCCGCTCTACGCTGTCGAGAGAGAGGGAGGCGGTCTCCGCCTCGGCCCGATCGAGGAGTCGACGCGATTCGTCCGCAACCAGGTGGTTCCGCGCCATGACGGTCAGCGTAGCCAACTGCTTGGCACGGGTGTCACCCCCGCCGGACGGCATCATGGTCCTCGCGTCCCAATTGAGCATCGATTCGGCGCAGAGGAGGTCGTTGACCTCGCCCATTCGCTCAAGGAAAGCGTTGTACCCCATAGGTTTGGACCCTTTTTCCCGGTATAAAGGTGGGTTTGCACCCACGCCTCAATCACAGTAGTCTGTATGTTGTCGACAGGCGACAAGGCAACGTGGCCCGCCTCGACCGGGGTTGTCAAGCAGGTGTTCCGGCGCCCCAAACACCCTCTCATCGTTGAATTTGGACTCCCCGGAGGCACATGGCCGACCCGCTACAGTGGAACTTCGACGACCTCGTCGAGATGGCAGTCACTGGGCAGGTGAGTCAGCCTGCCATGCGAAGGGGTGGATACGTCCATCGACCTGACGGAGTCGGTGAGGTCCTGCCCGGCATGTACGGAATCACGTACAACGCGCGGGTCGGTGACCGAGCTTTCGGCTGGGCCGGCGACCACGTGGAGCCCGGAGTCTCTATCGCGCATTCGGACGAGCGGGCGGACTTCGCCCTCCACTACCTGACGTGTATCGGAAACGAAGCCGAAGTCGTAACCGGGCTGGCCCGAGGAGCAAAAGGCGTCATCACGGGAGAACACGCCCGTCTGCTGGTGGACTTTCCGCCTGATGTCCTCGAAGAGATGACAATCGGAGATACCGTCCAGATCCGAACGCTGGGTCGAGGACTGAGACTCCAAAGCCACCCCGGCATCGAGTTCAAGAAGACGAGCCCATCTCTCGCCAAGGCTTTTGGCCTGCGGCTGAACGACGAGCAGGTGAGCTGTCCGGTGGCCATGGAGCTGCCACCCCGAATCATGGGCTCAGGAGCGGAAATCAACTCCGAGTTCGTCGATCAGGACCTCATGTCCGGTGATCGGGCCTTGATGGCCGAGCTCGGGATCGACCAGATGCGCCTGGGCGACATGATCGGCATTCGAAACGTCGACCACCGCTTCGGCCGCTCCTACCGCGAAGGCTGGGTGGCCATCTGCGTCTGCATACACGGTGACTCCGTAATGACCGGACACGGGCCTGGGATTCTGACTCTGATGACCGGACCGCCCGAACTCCTCGACTTCCATATCGACCCCACGGCGAACATCGCCCACACCCTTGGCATCCGGGGCATGGCATGACCAGGAACAACACGCTCGCCACCAACGAAGTCGACCTCGTCGCGGTGTCCGTGGCAGGTGCCGTCGCACATCCCGGCTTTCCCGGGCTGCCTGCTGAGCCTTATCGGCTCGCGGCCGACGGTACGTCCTTCCTGCTGCCCACACACGGGGGAATCGTCTACAACGTCTCGGTGGGTGATCGGGCCTTCGGATGGGCGGCTGACTGCATTCATCCTGGAGTGAGCATCGGGCAGGCCGACGACAACAAGAACCGTGGATTGAACGTGTTCGCGTGTGTCGGGAACCGGGCCAAGGTGATGACCGGTGGAGCAGCTGGGACCACAGGTGTCGTCACCGGAAAGTCCGGTCGATTCTCCGAGCAGGTGATCGTCCACCTCCCCTGTGAAGCCAGGACTCGGATGGCCGTCGGCGACCAGGTCCTGGTGCGAGCCGAAGGGGTCGGAATGACACTCACAGACCACCCCGACGTGTCCCTGAAAGGCATCGCTCCTGGGCTCCTGGCAGCGCTTCCCGCAGAGGAAGAGGATGGCCAGGTGGCCTTCGGGGTCACGGCCCAGATCCCCGCACATTTGGTGGGAGCAGGCCTCGGCCTGACATCCGAAGGCGGCAGCCTCCACATGCAGTCCACCGACCGCGAGTTGCTCGCAGAACTGGGACTCGACAGGCTGCGGCTCGGGGACCTCGTAGCCCTCGAAGACACGGACAGCCGGTACAATCACGGATACCTGCGTGGTGCACGGGCAATCGGCGTGGTCGCATCCACGGATGGTCCGCGTGCCGGTTATGGGCCCGGGATTGCCGTCTTCATGACCGCCCCGGGTGGCCAGCTTGGGAGCTTCGACGCTCCTGAGGCCAACCTCGTCGAGCTTCTGGGACTGGAAGACTGATCCTGTGATTCCCATGATCGCTGTGACCCGGGAGAGCCTCGGGGCCTTCGTGATTGAGGTCTTGCGTGCCATGAGTCTCCCTGCGGATGACGCCAAGATCTTTGGCGATGCCCTCCTCTTTTCGGAACTCCGCTTCCACCCCGGTCACGGCCAAGGCGTCAAGAAACTCAGGAAGTACGGAGAGCGCTTCGCGCAGGGCCTGATCGACCCGGCGGCGCCCTTCGAGGTCGTGAAAGAGAGCCCGGCCCTCGCGCTGGTCGACGCGCACAATGGGATCGGCACCGTGGCCGCGACTCGTGCCATGAGACTCGCCGTCGAGAAGGCGAAGGTATGTGGGCTCGGGCAGGCCGTCGTACGCAATTCCACGCACTTCGGCTCGAGCGCCGTTCACGCTTCCGTGGCGGCAGAAGCCGGATGCATAGGAACTGCTCTCACCAACGCCGGACCCGAGATGGCTCCGTGGGGCGGCCGCGAAGGGGCGGTGGGAACCAATCCGTGGGGGATCGCTGCACCGACTGGACTCGGCTTCCCCGCCGTCCTCGATATAGCCCTGACTACCGCCGGCAAGGGAATGATGACCTGGCACGCGGCCGAGGGCCGTCCCATGCCACTCGACTGGGCGCTCACTCCCGACGGAGAGGAGACGGACGACCCGAATGCTGCGATGGCCGGAGCTCTCCTGGGGATTGGCACCTACAAAGGGTACGGACTGGCATTCATGACCGACGTGTTGACGGGGGTCATCAGTGGCGCCGGGTACGGCCTCACGCCCTACGCGGTGGCAGGGAAGATGGACGTCAGTCACACGCTGACCGCCATCGACATCGAGTGGTTCATGCCCCTCGATGAGTTTCGCCAACGCATGGACGACTTCACCGCCATGGTAAAATCCAGGGCCCTCCGGCCAGGGTTCACTGAGATCCTCATTCCTGGTGAGCAAGAGGCTCGTCGGGTGACACGAAAGTCCGAGGTCGGGATCCCTCTGGAGAATCCGGCACTCGATGACCTCCGCGCGCTCGGAGCCGAGCTTGGTGTCGAAGCGGAGATCGTCGTGGTGGGCCCGTGGGAAGACGCCACGCTTTGAACCCGCTCGCGGCTTCCTTCTACGAAGACGTCCGCGAGCGACTCCGGACACGGGCGCAGGCGGCGGGACTGGATGGCCTCCTGATCCTCGCCGCCGGGAATGTGACGTACGCGACAGGTTGGCACTTCTCGGTAAATGAGCGGCCCGTCGGGCTCTGGCTCCCGGTAGAGGGTTCGGCACTCCTTCTGGTTGCGCACCTCGAGCTCGAGAACGCCATGGACGTTCGGGGGGTCGAAGTCCGTACCTATGTCGAGTTTCCCGGTGAGCGCCCGCCTGTCCTCTGGATGATCGAAGAGGCCGGCGCCCGGCGGATCGCCGTAGACTCACTGAGCGCCGAGCTCTTAGAGCCGGCCGAGGCGCTGCTTGATCGGCTCGATCTGACGGACCACACAAGCTTCGAGCGAGCAGTGAAGCACCCGCTCGAACTGGCACTGATCCGCGAAGCCTCCCGCTTCGCCGATCTGGTCCTCGAGCGATTGCTCTCAGCTGGCGGTGACATCATCGCGCAGGGGGGCTCCGAGGAGGACCTGTTAGCTGACTGCACCCGACACGTCCGGGACATCCTGCTCGATACGCACGGAGCAGCCTTCCAGGGTACGAAGGTGGGCATCACGGCCACGGTCCATTCGGGGCCCCGGGCAGCCCTGCCGCACGGCACGGTCACCAGTCGGCGGCCACAGCCTGGCGAGCCGATCATCGCAGGAATCGGCTGCAGCCTCGGAGGCTACCATGCTGAGAGCGGCGCCACGCTCGTTCTCGGAGAAATCTCCAAGGCGCAACGGGAAGTCATGAATGCGATGGCCGATGCGGGTGCCGCCACGGTCGACGCACTCCAGCGTGGACTCACCTGCGCGCAGGTGAATGACGCAGCAACCGCCCCGATTCGAGGTGCCGGGCTCGGCGACGCCATCCGTCACCGAATCGGCCACGGGATGGGCGTCGAGGGCCACGAATCACCTTGGCTCGCACCTGGCGACCACACACCCACCACCCCTGGAATGGTCTTCTCCTGTGAGCCCGGCGTGTACCGCCCAGGCCTCGACGGATGGAGAACCATCGACACACTCGTCGTTGGCCCGGACCGGGTCGAACTGGCGAGCCGCTTCCAGACACACCACCCTCTCGACACTCGCACCCTTCCCTGCTGAGGAGCCCGTAGCATGCCTGAGCCCGCCGCATGGCGATATCAGAAGATCACGAAGCCCATGTTCGACCTACCCACCCCGCACCTCGTGCTGACCGGCAGAGTTCTGACCATGGCGGGTGACGTGATCGAAGAAGGGTTCGTCGAGATCAAGGATGGGCAGATCGCGTCAGTCGGCACGCTTGTCGACCTGAACGCCGGTGACGCCGAGGTAGAGGAGACCGGTGGCACCCTAATGCCGGGCCTCATCAACAGCCATGCCCACCTGAACTGGGACGGGATCCACGACCTGGCTCGCCAGTCCATGGATGACCCTCGCCCGATCTCCGCATTCAAGGCCGCCGGCAACATGCTCAAGAGCCTGAGCGCCGGAGTGACGATGGTCCGGGACCTTGGCTTTCACGACATGAACCTCTTCTCCAAGCAGGCCTTGGAGCAGGGAATCTTCCCCGGACCGAGGCTTAAGGTCTGCGGGTCCGCCATCATCCAGACGGGTGGACACACCTACTGGGTCTGTCAGGAGGCCAGCGGGGCGGACGAGATGCGCCGTGCAGTTCGGGAACAGGTCAAAGGGGGCGCCGACCTCATCAAGATCATGGCCTGCCACGACACCCTCGAGTTCACCGACGAGGAGCTCGAGGCCGTCATCGACGAAGCCCACCGAAACGGGCTGCCCATAACAGCACACGCCACATACGACGCCTGTATTGAAAGGGTGGTTCGATTTGGTGTAGACTGCGTCGAACACGGAGGGTCCATGTCAGACTCGACCGTGGCATTGCTCGTCGAAAAGGGCATTCCAGTTGTCACGACCTTCGCACCGATCGTCCAACAGAGTCAGCCTGAGATCGCGCGTCAGTTCGGGATCCCGGAATGGAAGATCGAAGAACGGCAGAAGGCCGTGGCTGACCCGACGCGCTACGAAGGCCTCATCCGGGCGGCCAAGGCCGGGGTCTCCATCGTCTTCGGGACGGACGCCGGAAGCCCGGCCGTGGAACACGACGTGATCGCGCCCGAGCTCATCCACATGGTTAAGGTCGGGGTGTGCAGCGACAACATGGATGCCCTGGCTTCCATCACGATCCGAGCCGCCCGCGTATCGAACATGGAAGATGTCGTGGGCACACTTGAGGTGGGCAAAGCCGCCGACCTCATCGTCGTGGACGGCAATCCGGACGAGGACCTGAGTGCACTCGAACACGTGACCACAACGTTCGTCGGTGGACGGAGGATGTACGGATGAGCCTGCTGACTGACCGCCTCGCCCCTCGCATCGTCGAAGAAGACGGAGCCTTTCGGACCCGGATGCTGGGCATCGCCGCCAGCCTGACTGACGTCATCGCGCTCGGGCGAGGTGACCCAGACTTCCACACACCCGCACACATCGTCGAGGCGGCAAAGGCTGCCCTCGATGCGAATCACCATCACTACACGGGCCCCAATGGTATCCAGCCGCTGAGAGAGGCCATCGCCGCCGACCTCACGGCCCGTTACGGGCTCGACTACGAGTCAGACGAGATCATGGTGACCGCCGGTGCCCAAGAAGGCATCATGCTCACCATGCTGGGGCTGTGCTCCCCGGGAGACGAGGTGCTCATCACGAGCCCCCGCTTCACGACGTACGACACTGCGGTTCGCCTTTGCGGCGGCACACCGATTCCCGTCCCCACCTTCGAACGGGATGACTTCGCCCTCGACGTGGCGGAGATCGAGAAGCGAATCACGCCGCGCACGCGGATGTTCGTGCTCGTCTCTCCAAACAATCCAACAGGTGCTGTGACCCCACCTGATGCCATCCGGGCTATCGCCGATCTGGCCATCCGCCATGACTTGATCATCGTCGCCGACGAGATCTATGGCCGGATGATCTACGCACCCAACGAGCATCTCTCCATCGCCACTCTGAAGGGCATGCGAGAGCGAACCATCACGCTCAACGGCTTCTCCAAGACCTACTCGATGACAGGATGGCGAGTCGGGTACCTCGCCGCCCCGGCAGAGCTGGTGGAGATGCTGGTCGAACCCAGGCACACCCTTTCCATCAACACGTGCACCATCAGCCAATACGCGGCGCTGGCGGCTCTCACGGGTCCGCAGGAGCCCATCGACGCGATGATCGACGAGTATGCAGAGCGTCGGGCCTGGCTCATGCCGGCCCTGACCGAGGCCGGCTTCAGCTACGGACACCCGGGAGGTGCGTTCTACATCTACACAAACGTCTCCACAGCAGGGCTACCCTCCCCGCTCTTCTGCGAACGGCTCCTTCAGGAAACGGGCGTAATGCTCTTTCCGGGCACCATGTTCGGGGATGAAAGCACCGACTACATCCGAATCAGCTACCTCCAGCCGCTCCCGATGATCAAGGAGGCGATGGAACGCATCGCCTCCTTCACTTCAAGCGCCCGCGCCGCTCAATGACCAGCCCCGACAAGAAAGACCGATTCGTCGGCATTCAGCTAAGTCCCATCAGCTTCGTCGACGAAGGCGTGGACACCGTCCTCGACACGCTGCAGAACCGCGTGGGCGTCAACGTGCTGATGCTCGGCACGGTGAGCTGGCTTGGACTCAAATCCGGCCGGTCGATCAGCCATGAACTCGACGGGTGGCCGGACCACGGAGTACCCGAGCCGTACCAGATGCGCGGCGGTGCATATTTCGACCCGGATCCCAGGTACTACAACGACACCTTCATGGCGGACTACCGGAGCCAGGATCCCGAGTTCGCTGGCCGTGACATCCTCAAGATGGTGATCCCTGAAGCGCACGCTCGGGGAATGAAGGTCTACATCGAGTTGATGGAGCCGTTCTTCAAGTATGCCGGACATGGCTCTGCCGGAAACGTCGAAGTGCCGACGCTGGCCCAGGCGATGGAAGTGGACCTCTTTGGGCGCATCGGTGGCGAGCCATCGACCTCGAATCCTGAGTACCGACGCTGGGTTCACTCCATGATCGAGGACCAGGTCCGGAATCATCCTCTCGATGGCGTAATGTGGTGCAACGAGCGGAACTCCCCCCTCGACACCCTGATCCAGGGAGGCGCTCCCGGCGACTTCTCTGAGCAAGCACGGAGAGAGGCAACAGAGCGAGGGATCAACGTCGAGGCGTGCAGAAATGCGCTCCTCCACCTGTATGATTTCATGCAAGAGGCGGCCGCCGGAAAAACCTTCGTCGACGGCTCGCTCATCACGTTCATGAGAGTACTCCTGGACAACCCGGAAGCTCTCATCTGGGAAAAATTCTGGCTCGAACGAAACAAAGACCTGGACCGGGAACTCTACGGGCTGGTGAAGTGGTGCCGCCCAGACCTGCCCTTCGGCTTGAACGTCTGGAATCGCAATCACTTCAACCCGATCCGTCGGGCGCAGTGGCCGTGGGCCGAGCAGACTAGATACGCCGACTTCGTGAAGCCGATCACGTATCAGCATCAGGCCGGTGAGGTCTGGAACAAAGAGCTCGGCTTCTTCCGCAAGACGATCCTCCGTGACTTCGAACCGGACGAGGCCACCCGGGCCCTGTTCCGAATTCTGGGCCTCAATGAGGCTCCGTTCGACGAGCTGATCGCCACAGGCATGGACCCCGATACGTACGTCCACGGTCAGTGCGCGGACGCGGTGCGAGGCGTCGATGGAAAGGCGAACGTCTACATGGGCATCGGAGTGGATGCCCCTCGTACCAATCCGGAGACCGCGAAGTGCTCCAAGGACATCGTCTACCGCTCCGTCATGGAGACGTACAGGGCCGGCGGAGACGGCGTGGTCCTGGCCCCCAACTATGCGTCCATGCACCTCACCCATCTGGACGGCGTCGCACAGGCTCTCGACGAGCTGGGCTTGAGGTGAGCCTTGAGTAGCTCACCCCTGCTAGAGGTCCGGGACCTGCAGACCAGCTTCGTCTTGGGGCGACGCACCATGGTCGCAGTAGACGGGGTTGGATTCACGGTGGACGCCGGTGAGACTCTCGCCATCGTCGGGGAGAGTGGGTCGGGGAAGTCCGTCACTGCGCTGTCCGTCATGCGGCTTCTTCCCGCCAGGGTAGGCCAGATCACGCAGGGGTCGGTCCTACTCGGTGAGAAAGACCTCATCCAATTGCCCGAGGAGGAGATGCGTACCATTCGGGGAAAGGAGATCGGCATGATTTTCCAGGAACCGATGACGAGCCTCAACCCTGTGCACACCATAGGCGCACAAATTTCAGAAGTCCTGATCGAGCACGAGGGGCTCTCCCACGCGGAGGCCCGAACGCGCGCGATCGAACAGCTCGAGATCGTCGGCATATCGGAGCCGGCACTCCGCGTGGACAGCTATCCCCACGAGATGTCCGGCGGAATGCGTCAGCGTGCCATGATCGCCATGGCGCTCGCATGCCGTCCGAGTCTCCTGATTGCTGACGAACCCACCACTGCACTGGACGTGACGATTCAAGCCCAAGTCCTGGATCTCATGGAGGAGCTTCAGGAACAGTTGGGCATGGCGATCATTTTCATCACCCACGACCTCGGCGTCGTGGCCCAGATGGCGCAGCGAGTGGTGGTGATGTACGCCGGGCAGGTCGTCGAAAGTGCTTCTGTGACAGAGATCTTCGGACGCCCCCGGATGCCCTACACGGCCGGGCTCATCGCATCGATTCCTCGACTCGGTAGTGCAAACGGAAAGCAGCGTCTCCGGACGATTCCCGGCAACGTACCATCCATTTCGGAGCGACCTGCCGGCTGTCGGTTCTCCACCCGATGCCCGCACGTGCAACCCGAATGCCGGACGACCGATCCACCCCTCGAGCAGATCTCCGAGGGGCACGAGGTTCGCTGTCTTCGCTGGCGCGAGCTGGACCTGACCGAAGAGGTCACGTCGTGAGCGATCACCTCCTCCAGGTCGAAGGCCTCGTCAAGCACTTTCCCGTCCGAGGGGGAGCGCTGAACCGGATAGTCAGTCAGGTGCAGGCGGTAAACGGCGTCTCCTTTACTGTGCGCCGCGGCGAGGTTCTCGGCCTCGTAGGCGAGAGCGGTTCAGGGAAGACCACGGTCGGCCGCCTGGTGCTCCGCCTTGAAGAGGCGACTGCCGGAAAGGTCGTGTTCGACGGTACCAACGTACTGGACCTGTCCAAGAGAGATCTGCGCCGCTTCCGCAAACGGATGCAGATCATCTTCCAGGACCCCTACGCCAGCCTGAATCCGCGAGAGAAGGTTCGGACAGTCATCGGCCATGCCCTCGCCTTGCACAGCATCGGCACGCCCGCGAGTCGGCCCGACCGGACCGTCGAACTCATCGAGCAGGTGGGCCTCTCCACGGCCCACCTGGATCGGTTCCCGCATGAGTTCTCCGGTGGGCAGCGACAGAGGATCGGTATCGCGCGGGCGCTTGCTGTGAACCCGGACTTCCTGGTCGCCGACGAACCGGTCTCTGCGCTCGACGTCTCGATCCAGGCGCAAGTCATAAACCTTCTGAGCGATCTCAAAGAAGAACTCGATCTTACGATGCTCTTCATTGCCCACGACCTGGCCGTGGTGGAGCACATCTGCGATCGGGTAGCCGTAATGTATCTCGGCAAGATTATGGAAATCGCCCCGTCCAACGCCCTCTACAGAACTCCCAACCATCCCTACACCGAGGCGCTTCTCTCTGCTGTCCCGGTGCCTGAGCCGGGACGTCAGCGGAAACGGACAGTCCTGAGCGGTGACATTCCTAGTCCGATCGACCCCCCGTCAGGGTGCGTTTTTCGAAGCCGCTGCCCTCGCGCCGAGGCGATCTGCGCGGAGGAAGTGCCGCATCTGAAGAAGGTGGGGCCGGATCACTTCAGTGCCTGTCACCTCACCACTTGAGTACACACCAGGCGTGTTTGCGCGCCACTGACGGAGAAGATCCATGTCCCGACTGACCCTGGGAATCGCATCACTTGTGCTGCTCGCATCCTGCTCGCCGGCCGCGTCTTCCGACTCGCCCCGTGACATGGCGGCTGAGGTCGCGTCCCTGAGCGAGGCCGCAATTGCATACCATGCTGCCGCCACGGCCAAGGACGCTGCAACGGTCGTCGCGAGCTACGATTGGGATGCCGTGATGGTGCCCCCGAACGAGTCGCTCGTGGAAGGAATCACTGAAGTGCAGTACTACCGGTTCGGCTTCATCTCCACCCCCGGCGTCTCCCTCGATTTCGAACTCCTGAGGGTAGAGGTCTCTGAGAACGGCGACATGGGATGGACGCTAGCGGAAGGCGATATCACGATCGAACAGGACGGCGCCGAGCCGGGTCAGGATCTCGTGCGTGACTTCCATGTCTGGTCGAGACAGCCGGACGGGCGCTGGACAGTGATTGTCGACATATGGAATTCGGGGATGCCGACCGGGTAGCGCGTGCGGTCGCCCCGTCAGCGATGGCACGGCTCTTCGACTATTCCGGTCGGACGGACGTGAGAGAAAGGCCCAGCTTGAGGTAACAACCTCAAGCTGGGCCTTTGTTGTAGTGGCGAACGGCCGAACCCCTACCTCATCGGTCGGGCTGTTCGCTAATCAGTCGAGCCGCACGGTCAGCCTTGATCTTCTCCATCCCGTCTTCATCGAGATGGGTTATGGCAAGCCATGTATGCGACATCTCGTCGGCGGTGCGATCGCCGATACCCACCCACTGGTCGGGATCCGGGTTGTACCGGTTGTTCTCGGTGTTGTCGTACCAACCGGTCACGATCAACTGGTCACCTACTTCCAGTAGCGGCGCAACGTCGTCTTCGTAGATGTGGCTGTGGTGCCACAGAGCACTCCAGTTCGAAACCATACTCGCCGTTTCTCGTCGGCCATTCGCTCGCAGGACCTGGAGCGACATCGCAACCAGTCGCGTGTGACCGTGCGGCTGGAAACTGTCGATTCGCACCGGGGTGTCGAACGAATGGAAACCTTGAGTCATCAGCGTTCCGTGAGGAGCGATGTCATACCCACGGCCGCCGTTCAGGAAATACAAACTCAGCGTCTGGTCGTATTTTCCTTCGTATTCCTCCGGATGGAACCAGATTCCGATCTCAACCTGATCGTCCACGAGGTCCACGCCGTTCGGCCAGTAGTGAATGTCGAACGCAACGTCGGAACCGGCGGGAGCCCTCCGGCACGCACCCTCTGGCACAATCTCGCCGACCTTCCCAAGGGCGTACTCCGAGAGTCGGCCTGCGCTTTGACCGTCGACCCGGAAAGACGAGTTGGCGTGGTGAGCCACAGCCCGCCCTTCGATCGAGGGCTTAGTCTCAATGGCCATGATGCACCGATCGTCCGTGATCCCGGTCGGAACCAGAGGCCGCCACCAGCGGTCCTGACCGACCTCAGGAACGTCGTAAGGGTCCGACTTGATGATCAAATCCGGCTCACCGAACTGCCCTGCCAAACCGAACTCGGCGGGGTCAGGCCACTCGACAGGCGCCGGCAAATCCGCAGGGTCGCCCTCAGGCGAGCCAGCTGCGACCCAGGCCGTGATGGTCGCGATATCTTCCTCGCTCATCCGCCAGTCTTCCTTGAGATTCTGAATGCCGACATCCGTGTCGTACTGATACGGAGGCATGTCCCGGCCCTCGACCATGCGGCTCATGCGGCGAGCGTAGCGTCGTGCATCCTGATACGTCATGAGCGACATCGGCCCGATGGCGCCCGGCTGGTGACAAACCTGGCAGTTCGCCTGCAAGATGGGAGCGACGTCCCGCGTGAAGGTCAGCTCCGCCGACGCATCCGGACTCGGCCCAGTCATCTGCTGGGCAGCGAGTTCACCTGTATGGCCGGCCCCGAGGGTCACGAGAAGGGCTAGTACGCCCGTCGTAACACTCTGCGGCATCGACCGATGGATGAACATTTGCATGGTCAACTCCTCTCAAGACTCGCTGGGCCTGTCCGCGATGGACCGGACCCTAATGCATAATACTGCCTGCTACTCGTTCACGCTCACGACTACATATCCATTCGACCAGCAGCACTGCTGACCGGGCATACTATCCGGAGCGCCGAAGTTGTCGATACGGATCCGGATCACGTACTCACCTGGCGTGTCGAACGTCGCCGTGAATTGTCCCCGATTGGCCAGCGGCCCTTCGTTGGGGATCGGGACGACATCCGTGGTATTCACCGGCCCTGGGCCGAACGGGCGAGCCCGTCCGCGCGCCGGCGCGGCGTTTGCCGGTGCCTCTAGCATCGACTCAAAGGCGATCATGCCGCCGACAGGTCCCTGGTGCTTCCAGAGGGTCATGTTGACCAGACCGAGGTCGCGCTCGCCGCGGTCCTCCGCCCAGAAACGAACCTCTACTGGCTCTCCGACCTTGGTGGTCAGAACCTCGGGATGCTCGACACCTCCGATACCCCAGCCCGCTATATCATCTTCGCTGAAGCGAATGCCGGGACGGAGCGAGCCCGCGGCCATCGCGCCACTGCTCAGCTCATAGGCGCCCTTGATGATCGGGCCGGGTGATTCCAACCTGCCCGGGACGCGGGTCGTGTAGCCATCGGTCGTCACGGTCCACCATACGTCACCGTCGAAATCGGCCGGGACCACCACGCCAAAGGTGCCCCGTTCGCGTGGCCCTCCGAAGCCTGAGTACCCGACGACCGGAAACGTAGTTGGCTGACCGCCGTCAAACTCCGACGGCTCAATGAAGTTGTCGTCGCCGAGTGCGATCTCGATCAAGTCTGAGTCGTTTCGGTTCAGAAAGCCGAACGACAAGGTGTAGGTGCCGTCCGCGTTCGGGTAGAAACCGTCGAAATAGGGTGCGACGAAGTTCTCGTTCGCGTTGGAGGGGGCCAGCGGAAACTCCCGCTGCGTCCAGTCCTGGGCGTCGGCACCTACCGTCAGAGTGGCCGCACACACCACGGTGAGCGTCAGGGTGGTCTTGAGTCGCGTCACTTGGTCCTCCTCACTGCTGTTCACCTGCTCGCAGGAAAGCTTAAGGATTGCAAGGCGATCCGAAAGGTGCGCGGACGCGGTGACCCACTGAGCTAACGGCGCATAGTGTCCATCGGCATGTCCGCTGCGTCGTCCATCGGCATGTCCATCGCTCCCCCCATTGGCATCTCCACTCCCATCTCCGCCAATCGCTGCATCTCGCGGAGCCCCTCCACCAGAGAATCAGGCACGAGCGTCCATGTGTAGTCGATGACGAGTTTGACCTCGTCCTCGCTGAGCGGAGACTGCGGCATCGCCGGGGGCACGCCCGTGCGGATAATCCTGACGAGCTGATCCTCGGCATGGTGTCCGAGGTGCTCAAGGAGACTGGGCGGCTCTATGGGCAGGCTTGCCGCCATCGGACCGTTCCCGAGCCCAAGTTCCCCGTGGCACATCGCACAGTTTCCTGCGTAGAGCGCCTGACCTTCACTTACTTCGACGACCTCACGGTCCTCCGCCCCCCCGCAGGCGGTGAACGACATGGCGACACCGGCCAAGGCCGCGACGCTCCGAGACCAGATCGCTGTTCGTCTCATCAGTTCCTCGCTCGGTTCGTCAATTCCACACGGTCTTCCTTGGCGGCTACGGCTTTGCCGAGTGCACCAGCACGGCGGTCACCAAAATGACGACAGCGGCAAGGGACACCTCCCATACACCACGGCGCCCAACCACTTCGGCTCCCTGCTCCGTGTCGCAGAGGGGCAGACCCCGTCTCCAGTTCAGGAAGCCAAGGCCAAAAATCACGAGAGCCAGTGCGACCTTCGCAGACAAGAGGCGCCCATAGGTCAGTGTCCACAGATCGGACACTGCATGCAAATGCTTCCACGCCAGTCCCGCGCCCATCGCCACGAGCGTGATCCCGCTGACCAACGCCAGAGGTGAGAAGCTTCGGATCTGTGAGGCGAAAATCGCCGGACTGTTCTCCCCACGAACGCGGCCGACTGTCAGGATCACCGCCAGTGTGCCCATCCACACCCCCGCCGCGAGCGTGTGCGTCGCGTCCACGGTCACGGCAAGCGTTCGCGCCGAGTCGACACCCATCGCGTGTCCAGACATGGCGAGCGTTGCCGCGAGCGTGACGACGAGGGGCATAGCCACCGCCCATCCGGCGCTCAGAACGACCGGGGCCTCCGGCTGTGCCGCCTCAGAGGTACTGCGACTTTTTCGACCCGCCAGCCACAAGGCCACGGCGAGCAGGGTCAGAACTGCGCCCTGGGCGATCCAGACGGAACCCCAAAAAATTTCAAAGAGCAGGAACGAGACGTCGTCCCGCAGGGGAACGAAGGGATCTCGAAAGCCCATGACCTGCACGACCAGCCGCAGGGTCCACGCTACGAAAAGAACGCCTGTCGAAATCAGGCCGAGCGAGGCGACCCGTTGTTCTATACGCGTGATGGTTGTCGCATTTTCTGCGGCCAGCACCTTTAGCGCGCGAGGCATGACCAAGACCCGCCAGGCGACGCACCCCACGACCACTGTGGTACCGCTGAAGAGGAGCCACTGCTGGAACGTGGTCAGCGCAGTAATCAACGCCCGACAACGTCGAAGGTGAACGAACCCCGCATCACATGGCCATCGTCCGCAATGCAGCGCCATTGAATGACATACTTCCCTCCAGATAGCCCGGCAGCGATCTGAACCGAGAGCTGCCTTGGATCCTCGGAGTCGGCCTCCGGCGGACTGCTCCGAATGAGCTGGCGGGAGGAGTTCACAACGCGGATCGAGGCGCCACGCATGAGCGGAGCCTCAGAAAAGAAAAGGCGGACCTCGCTCACTTCGCCGTCCAGGACTTCCTCGTCGGCCGGCGTCGAGGCATCGAGCGTGATGTGCGGGGCCACGTGTGGGATCACGGAAGCTGACCTCGCCGTCCCAGCAACCAGCAGAACCAAGCCGAGGGCAGTGAGCGCTACCCGGCGCGTTCGTTCAACGATATCTCGACGACTCATCCCGTTTTTGCGTCCCGGCGTGTCCGGTTGCTGCCATGATTCTCTTCGGCCATCATGGGCCTGCCCCCTTGGTGCAACAACCCCCGACGCTCCAGCCTCGGAGAAGGTCGACTTCCGCATGCTCATCAGGACCACACCTGCGTTTCTTGCAGCCCTCGTTCTCGCCCCGATCGCTGTCCAGCCAGTGACAGGACAGGACTCGGGTGATCTCGGACGCGCGGAAGCACTCCAACGGCTCCAGCCAGATCTGTACGACCTCGTCGTGCGACTGGAGCGAGCGCATGGTGTGCTCCTCGGCGAACTCGCCCGAGAGGGACAAACGGTTCGTGAGAGTGGCGGCGACGTGCCGACTTTCGGCTTCGAGTTCGACATGGTCGACCGCTTGACGTTTCTGGTCCAGGCCGAGGGAACCTCTGAAGAGGAAGCAGATGCCGCAGAGTCGGGATACGCGGCCCTTGGTCCACGCGGTGCGGAGATCGTCCGGTGGGGTCAGGCATTCCAGAGAGAGGTGATATCGATTCTGGCCGATCCCGATATTAAGGATCAAGCCGCTGCTTTGGCGGACGCGGTGACCCGCTACCGGAGTCGACCCGAAGCCGCGCTGCCCAACGTGCCGAAGAACATGGACATCCTCTACGGCCATGAATACGCCCTCGGCTTCCGGTCCGGGTACGCTGACCTCACCGGTCTTCTCTGGGCCGGCCATTGGCTTCGGCTGGCAGCGACCGAGCCGTTGACGGACCTCGATCCCGGACCTGCGCGTGATGCAGGTATCGACACCGTCACCACGCGCTATCACGCCAAGCTTAGCTACGGCGAACCCCCGCTGTTCTTCCCCAGCGAGATTCCTCTGGCCCCTGCGATCGCGCCCGGGTTCATCTGGCTCAGTCCAGAGGCCGCGATGATCTGGGACAACCTGAGCATGTTACTGGAGGTACTGGCCGACGTGCTTGCGTCGCCTGAGACATCAGACGTGCAGGTAGCCACTGCCGCGACTATTGATTTCTTCATGGACCCGGAAGCGGCGGTTACGGACCAGGATGAGTGGGAAATCATGGCGCTGCGGCACGGAATCTTCTTCCAAGGCGGCTACCCACTCACACTCATGCTCGAGAATGAGCGCAATGCCGACGGGCACGCTGCGCATCTGTCGGGCGGGGGTGGAGGACTAGTCTCCATTCCGGGAATGCCGAGAGGGTGACGGCGTCCCAGAGCCCCAGCGATGGACGCCGGGCAACGCCCGGCCTGGTTCTCGCACTGGGGGCCGGCGTCTTGGGACTCGGTGCCTGTGCGGACGCCGAGCCTGAGCTTCCGACGGCGCTCGATGCGGTCGTGTTCGACACCCTGTTCGTGATCGGCGCAGCATCCGGAGAGCCGTGGGAAGCCTTCGAAGGCCTGTGGGACATCGAGGCCGACGCAGACGGGCGACTGGCAGTGCTCGACCTCGGCGGACCGGCGATACACATCTTCGACGCCCAAGGTGAGCACGTCGGGTCCATCGCCGAGACCGGCCTTAAGGCCGGACAACTGGACGGCCCTTTGGCGATCGCATGGCGTGAACCAGGAGATCTCCTTGTCTGGGACCCAGGCAGCTCATGGGTCTCACAATTTTCCGTCGGCAGTTCGTCGATCCAGTTCGTCGACCGGTGGCGGGCCTTCGCGTTTGGTGAGACAGGGTTCTGCGCCTCGGGGGACCGGACCTATCTGAGCTACTGGCAGGACGGGACGGTCGTTCACGAAATCGGTGAAGAGGGGATCACGCAGTCGTTCGCTCCCGCTCCAGTGGTGGCAGGAGCAGAGACACTCAGGCCGGATCTTCTAGAGATCGCACTAGAAGAGCTGACACCCTCCGCGCTGCTGTGCACGGCCGCGGGCGTCGTCGACGTCGGCTTCGTACAGTCGATCGTCCGCCTGCACGACGCGAACGGGACGCCCCTCTGGAGCAAGGAGTTCAGGGACCTCAGGCCGATCGTTGCCTACAGCGACGACGGGATCGGACTCGGCCGTGCCTTCGACCCCGAGGGTTCACACCTGCTACGCTCGGTCGTCCCCTGGGGCCGAGGGATGATCCTCGTTCAGCATGAGCTGCGAACCAGTGAATTTGCCGCGGACACTGGCTTCGAAAGGTTCGAATCTCGCCTACTCGACCTTGCCGACGGATCGGAGGTGGATCGGTCGAAATCGTTCCCCTTGGCCCTCACGGCGCAGGGGCGGCACCTGTACTTGGTGCAGGATGATCCCTTCCCGACCGTGACCGTGGTTAAGATCCGCTAGCGGCCCAACAACGCTCAGGGCCGCTCAGGGGTCAACATTGGTAACCAAATCGGCCAACATGGCTGCCACTATCTACTTACCCGTGGCAATCGCTACAGGGCAACGAACCCATTGGAGGCAGTGTTGAAGGTCGGAATACCTACTGAAGTCGAGAACGGTGAGAGACGCGTCGCGACTTCACCCGAGGCGGTCGTACGTCTGATCGAACTCGGTTTCGAAGTTGCCGTGCAGAGTGGCGCCGGTGATGGCTGCGGCATGCCTGATACCATGCTGGCCGAGGCCGGAGCCGAGATCGTCCCCGACGCTGCGACGCTCTGGGCTTCGGCGGATCTGGTGATCAAGGTCAACCCGCCGACGGAAACTGAAGTCGACCTCCTGCACGAAGGGGGGCAGCTGGTCTCGCTGATCTTCCCCGGCCAAAACGAGGCGCTCGTTGGCAAGCTGGGTGACCGAAACGCTACGGTCATCGCGCTCGACTGCATTCCGCGCATTAGCCGGGCGCAAAAGATGGACGTCCTCAGTTCGATGGCGAACATCTCCGGCTACAGGGCCGTGCTCGAGGCCGCCAACGTGTACCCCCGCTACTTCATGCCGCAGATCACCGCGGCGGGAAAGACGCCCCCGGCGAAGGTTCTGATCATCGGAGTCGGAGTCGCGGGTCTCTCGGCGATCGGGGCTGCACGAGGTCTGGGCGGCGAAGTTCGGGCTTTCGACACGCGCCTCGCTACACGTGAGCAAGTGCAATCCATGGGCGCGGCGTTCCTCGAACTCGATTTCGACGAAGACGGTGACGGTGGCGGTGGCTACGGCAAGGTCATGACCAAGGAGTTCATCGACGCAGAGATGGCTCTCTTCGCCGAGCAGGCGAAGGATGTCGACATCATCATCACCACGGCGCTGATCCCTGGCCGGAAGGCCCCCATCCTCATTACGAAAGAGATGGTGGACTCGATGAAGCCGGGTTCGGTCATCGTCGATCTCGCCGCGGCCAACGGGGGCAACTGTGAGTACACCGTGCCTGGGGAGATCGCCACTGTTGCCGATGGCCGTGTGAAGGTCATCGGGTACACCGATCTCACTTCACGGCTGCCCAGCCACGCTAGTCGGTTTTTCAGTTCGAACGTCGTCCATCTTCTGGATGACATGGTCGGTGAAGAAGGCTTCCGCATCGACGAGGAAGACGAGGTCGTTCGTGGAGCGCTCGTCTTGCGAGATGGTGAGATGAAGTGGCCTCCACCGGCATTAGCACGGCCCGAACCTCCGGCCGCGCAGGCTGATGAGTCGTCGGTCGAGAAGGCTGGCGAGAAACTGCCAGCCCCGGTCGCGAGCAGTAGCGTCGCTGCCCCCAAGAAGGAGACTCCAGCTGCTTCATCGGCGGGGCGCAACATCGCTACCGCGGTCGCAGCCGTCGCCTTGGCTTTGCTGGGGATGTACGCACCGACCGATTTCCTGCAGCACTTCACGGTGTTCGTGCTGGCGGTATTCGTCGGCTGGCAGGTTGTCTGGAGCGTCACAGCCGCATTGCACACTCCGCTGATGAGCGTCACCAACGCCATCTCGGGGATCATCATCGTTGGAGGCCTGCTCCAGGCAGGCAGCGGTGAACTCGACCTCGCCGGTATCCTCGGCGCTCTCGCGATTCTCTTCGCCAGCATCAACGTGGTCGGCGGCTTCGCCGTGACTCGACGAATGCTCGAAATGTTCAAGCCGAGGAGCTCGACATGATGGGCCTGCTCGTAGTGGCCTATCTCACGGCCGCAGTGCTCTTCATCCTCAGCCTGGGCGGCCTCAGTCGACAGGACACCGCCGCCCGTGGAAACGTCTACGGCATGGTCGGGATGGCGATCGCCGTAGCTGCTACCGCACTCATACCGGCAAGCGCGGACTTCGCGGTGCAGTTTTCACCCGCCCTGATCGGATCGCTCGTCGTGGGTGGCGCCATCGGCTTCACGCTGGCGGCCCGCGTTGGCATGACGTCGATGCCTCAGCTCGTGGCGATGCTCCACAGCTTCGTCGGGCTGGCCGCCGTTCTCGTTGCTTACAGCACCTATCTGAACCCGGCCATGGGGCACGCGGCAGAAGGCGCGGCCTCGATCGTACACGGGACCGAACTCTGGCTGGCCGTATTCATTGGCGCACCAACCTTCACCGGCTCAATCATCGCCTGGGCGAAGCTCGATGGTCGTATGTCGGGGACGCCACTGCTATTGCCGGGTCGCCACTGGTTCAACCTGATCTCACTGCTGACCTGCATTGGGCTGGCTGTGCCGTTCATGCAGGCGCCGGGCATCGAAGGCCTGCCGTACCTAGGCATCATGACCGCGATCGCCTGTGTGCTTGGCGTGCACCTCGTCATGGCGATCGGTGGGGCCGATATGCCAGTCGTCGTCTCACTGCTAAACAGTTACTCCGGGTGGACCGCGGCCGCAGCCGGGTTCATGCTCGGCAACGACTTGCTGATCGTTACGGGCGCGCTCGTGGGTAGCTCGGGCGCCATCCTCAGCTACATCATGTGCCAAGCCATGAACCGCTCGATCTGGGGCGTGGTCTTCGGGGGCTTCGGGACGGGCGACAGCAAGCCCGCGGCCGCCCCAGTCGATCCGGACGACCAGGGCGATGTTGTTGCCATGGCGGCAGAAGAACTGGCACGGCAGATGGCCGACGTACGCCGCGTCGTAATCGTTCCCGGTTATGGCATGGCGGTCGCGCAGGCGCAGTACATCGTCCGTGAGCTCACATCCAAGCTCAAGGAGCGCAACGTCGACGTGCGCTACGCCATCCATCCGGTGGCAGGGCGCCTTCCCGGTCATATGAACGTGCTGCTGGCCGAAGCAGGCATCCCGTACGACATCGTCCTCGAGATGGACGAGATCAATGACGACTTCTCGCGTACGGATCTCGTCCTGGTGATCGGTGCGAACGACATCGTGAATCCGGGTGCCCTGGAAGACGAAAGCAGCCCGATCTACGGAATGCCTGTCTGCGAGGTCTGGAAGTCGGATCTCGTCGTGGTGTTTAAGCGCTCGATGGGTACGGGATACGCCGGTGTACAGAACCCGCTCTTCTTCAAGGAGAACACGCGGATGCTGTTCGGTGATGCCAAGGAGTCCGTGACCAAGCTGGTCGCGGGGTTGTAGGCGGGCGGGATAGTTTCAGTGCGAAACAGTAGGTCCTCCTGAAACTCCCTCCCGGAGCCCACCATCTTTTCTCTGCGATCGTCGTCCATCACGCTCGTGATCCTTCTCGCGGCTGCGTCCTTCGGGTGTTCTGAAGGGAACAAGGGTCTCTCTCTTGAGCAGGCACTCGATAGCCTGAACGTCGATGCGTTTCTGGAGAGAATGGCCACGCTCTCCAGCGACGAGATGGCCGGACGCCGCCCCGGCACCGCCGGCTTCGATTCCGCCGCAGCTTATGTCGTCCGCGAGGCCCGGGCGCTAGGGCTCCAGCCCGGCGGGGTAGATGGGACGTATCTGCAGCCCATCCTCTTCCGCAAGTCCGAGACAGACCTGGCCGCCGCAGCGTTTTCGGTGGGAGGAGATGCGCTCGAACTGGGCCATGACTTCTCGGTGTCGCCGCGCATCAGCGGCACGGAAACCGACCTCGAGGCACCGATGGTCTTCGCGGGCTTTGGGATCAGCGCGCCGGACCTCGGATACGATGACTTCGAGGGAATCGACGTGGAGGGCAAGCTCGTAGTGGTAATCAGTGGTGCGCCAGATTCTTTCGGCTCTCTGGAGCGTACTGTTCTTTCCGCGAGCAAAGTCCGCGACGCGGAGCTGAGGGCGAGAGGAGCGGTCGGTGTCGTCGTGGTCCAGCCCGACGGTGCCCGCCTTTCCTCTCGAGCCGGCACTGGGTTCGTGGTGCCTGACACCGAGATCGACCTGGAGCCGGGTGGTGAAGAGCTCGGCGCCTCGCTGGTGGTCCGACGCAGCCTCGTAGCAGGGTGGATGGGGGGCGCGGGACAGGACATCGAGTCGGTGCACGCTCGGATCCTTGCCGGGGAGCCCAGCTCCTTCGACCTGAGCGCCATGGTTCGATTGAGGGCTCGGTTCATACATGAGTCATTCGAAAGCGCCAACGTGGCGGCCCTGCTCCCGGGGTCTGACCCGAAGCTCAAAGATGAGTACCTGGTCGTGACTGCCCACCTCGACCACCTGGGCATCGGTTCGCCCGTGAGCGGGGACTCGACCTACAACGGGACCCTGGACAACGCATCGGGCTCAGCGGCGATCCTCACGCTGGCGTCGGCGCTCAGCCAGATGGAGCCGCCCCGCCGGTCGGTGCTCTTCCTCTGGGTCACCGCGGAAGAGTTGGGAATGCTCGGCTCCGAGTACTTCACGCGGTTTCCGACAGTGGCTCCCGGACGGATCGTAGCGAATCAAAATATCGACGGGGTCATGGGCATGATCGCCGCGGCTTCAGACGTTCTCGCCTTCGGATACGAGCACTCCAACCTCTCGGATGCCGTCGACTTTGCAGTGGCCCGAACAGGCACCCCCGTCAGTCCAGACCCTACTCCTGAAGAGAACTTGTTCATACGGAGCGACCAGTACGCTTTCGTCCGTGAGGGCATTCCAGCCATCTGGGTGCAAGCCGCACGAAGCAGTGTCGATCCCGCCATCGATGCACAGGCGGAACTCGACCAGTGGATCGTCGACCGGTACCACAAGCCCATCGATGACAATCAACAACCCAAGGACCTCGACGGGGTCAGGGCCGAACTTCGGTCCAATCTTCTGGTCACCTACCACATTGCGAACGAGATGGAGGCCATTCAATGGGATGAGAACAGCTTTCTGTACCGGCTAAGCCACCCACGCTGATGAGCCACTCGCACAAGTGATACCCAGCCTTGCCACAATTTTCTCGGGGCCCTTCGCGCCGCAAACAATTCGGTCAAAAGGTCTGAGCGCTAGACCCATCCAGTCCCTTGATTGACCCTTGCCGGCCTCTGAAAACGCCGGCTACTCTGATGTTCTCCCTTCCGGGCTCGGCACGCCTTCGCGGTCGACGCTCGAGTACCTCTCTCTGTAGAGAATCGCCGCGTGAGTATTTTCCGTATTCGTAGTCCTTGGATCGCTCTGGCTGTAGTTGCCACAGCCCTCTCGTTGGGCGCCCCCACCCCCGCATCGGGCCAAGTGGATGAAGCGCTCTTCCAGTCGATGAGCTATCGCAATATCGGCCCCTTCCGTGGCGGTCGGGTGACGACGGTCACAGGTGTTCCAAACGACACCTACACGTTCTATATGGGTGCAACCGGTGGGGGGGTGTGGAAGACGACGGACGCGGGAACTTCCTGGCAGAACATCTCAGACGGTTTCTTCAATACAGCCGGCATCGGTGATATCGTCGTGGCCCCGTCGGATCCGAACGTGATCTACGTGGGCACAGGAGAATCCCCGGTCCGGGGCGTAAAGACGTCCCATGGGGACGGCATCTATAAGTCTACCGATGCGGGCGCGACCTGGGCTCACGTCGGGCTCGAGGCCACGCGACACGTCGGGGCCATGTGGGTGCACCCTGAGAACCCCGACGTGATCTACGTTGGAGCTCAGGGTAATCCGTGGGGGCCGAACGAGGAGCGAGGCATGTATCGCTCGACGGACGGCGGCGAGAGCTGGGAGCGAATCCTCTACGTCAGCGAGGATGCCGGAATCGTCGATCTCTCGGTGAGCGCAGAGAACCCTCGCTTCATGATGGCGACCTCATGGGATTTCCGACGCCGCCCGTGGGTCGTGAAGAGCGGAGGCCCGGGTTCAGGAGTGTGGAAGACGATGGACGGAGGCGACACATGGCGCGAAATCGACGCCGGCCTGCCGGAGCTGAAAGGCAAGATCGGGGTCTCCATCTCCCCGGCCGACCACAACGTCGTTTACCTCGCGATCGAGGCCGTCCCGGGAGAAGGTGGCGTGTACCGATCGGACGACGGGGGAGAGTCGTTTCGGCACGTATCGGACGACGCCACGACGTATGCCCGTGCTTGGTACTACATGCACATCATCGCGGACCCTCAGGATCCGGACGAAGTGTGGGTGCTGAATTCTGGAGCGATGAAGTCCATCGACGGTGGACAGAGCTTCGCTCGGACGCCGGATAGCCACGTTGACCACCATGACCTCTGGATCAATCCGGAAGACACGGACGTCATGATCAACGGAAACGACGGCGGTGCGTCGGTGACGTTCAACGGGGGCAACACCTGGTCGACCCTCATGAATCAGCCGACGGCTCAGATGTACCGGGTGATGACCGACAACATCTTCCCGTACAAGGTCTACTCGGGACAGCAGGACGCGAGTGGAATCGTCACCGAGAGTCGTACCTTGGGGGGCGGAATCGGCGAACACCATTGGCAGACGATCCGCTCGGGCGAGTCGGCCACCGTGGGTCTCGATCCTGAGAACCCACGCTTCGTCTACAGCACCTTCTTCGCGTCCTTCCTGGGCGAGTGGGATGCCGAGACGCGGAACTACCGCATGGTGCGTCCCTATCCGGAACGCGTGACCGGAGAGCAGCCGAAGAATCTCAAATACCGCGCGAACTGGAACGGACCGGTCTACGTCTCGACGCACGATCCTGACGTGATCTACTACGGCTCCCAGTACCTCATGAAGTCCACCGATCGAGGGAATACGTGGGAGGTATTGAGCGAGGACCTTACCCGTAACGAAGTCGAGAAACAGGGCGAAGGTGGGTACCCGATCTCGAACGAGCAGATCACTGCGGAGAGCTACAACAACGTCTTCAATATCGAAGAGTCACTCATTCAGGAAGGCCTGATCTGGATCGGCTCTGATGACGGGCTCGTCCATGTGACCCGAGATGGAGGCGTGACGATCGAGAACGTGACGCCCGAGGGCGTGCCGGAGAGCATCATCAACGTGGTAGAGCCCTCGCCGCACGATCCGGCCAAGGCGTACTTCGCCGCAGCCGGCTTCAAGATGAACGACTTCACACCCTATCTCTTTCGGACGAACGACTACGGGCGGACGTGGGAGAAGATCGTAAATGGGATCCCTGAAAACACCTTCGCTCGGTCGATCCGTGAAGACCCCGACCGCGAAGGCCTCCTCTACACGGGGACCGAGAACGGCTTATTCGTCTCCTTCGACGACGGGGTGAATTGGCAGCCCTTCGATCTTAATCTTCCCGAAGTCCCGATTACCGACCTCAGGATCCGCCAGCAGGACCTGGTCGTCGCCACACAGGGACGTTCTCTGTGGATTCTCGATGATCTGACGCCGCTGCATCAAATCTCTGACGCGGTCGCGTCTGCCGGCATGCACCTGTATGACCCTCGTGACCCCTACCGGACGATCGCGAGCGGCTACTACGCCGAAGGTGGGCCTGGCGAGAACCCTCCGGCCGGGCTCCAGGTCAATTATGTCCTAGGCGATGCCGTGGCGTCGGACGTACCCATGTCAATGGAGATTCTCGATTCAGCTGGCCGAGTCGTCTTCGCAGACCACGCGCCGGACGAGCGACCGGACTGTGAGGCTTCGCCTCGCCCTCGGAGGCTCCGCCGGAGCGCCGGAGCGAATCGATGGAGTTGGGACATGAGCATAGGTCGCTTCGCCTGCATTGAAGAGATTACCAATACGTCTCGGAACCTGTCGGCATATCCGGCGACACCCGGCCGATATACTGCGCGGCTGACGGTCGGCGCCGAGGTTCAGAGCCAAGACTTCAAGATTCTCATCGATCCTCGCCTGGTTGGAATCGCCGCCGACCCGGTGGCAGAGTACGAGGAACTCGACCGCATCTCCGCGTCGATCTTCGAAAGCGCACAGGCCATGGAGCGAGGCGTCATGGCGCTACAGCGTGCGCTCGGCCAGGTAGAGTTCGCACTTGGCATCGCAGAATCTGGGGCCGTCGTGGAGGGAGGCGTCGCGCTGTCGGCGACAATCGACGGATGGGTCGAGAAGATTCTTCAGAAGCGTCTCGAGACGAGTCAGAACAACTACATGTTCGAGGCCCGACTCCTCATGAAGTACAAAGACTTCCTCGGGCGAATCGGCGGTGCAAACATCCCGGTCACAGTCGGTGTTCGTGACGTGACGCGGGACTATCAGGCCGAGTGGGCCGAGCACGAAGCCGAGCTTCAGCGCATCCTGGCCGAAGACATACCAACGTACAATCAGATTCTCCGAGCGGCCGGACTGCCCGAGATCTACCTGCCCCGCCCCGTGACTTGAGGATCGCACGAGAGTCTGTTCCTTCACGCCCTCCCGAGGCTAGCCCTCTTGAGGCCCCGAGCGGGACGCACTCACGACCCATCCGGGCGCTGAAGCAGATCCGCCATCGGGTACACCTGTCCGTTCGTTACGACGAAGCGGACATCCCGGACCGCGCGAATGTCCTCCAGCGGGTTGCTTCCGAATACGACGAGGTCGGCGAGCATACCCGGCCGCACAGCGCCGAATTCCGCCCCGTAGCCCATAGCCTCGGCGGGGATAGACGTCGTCGCTCGCATCACGTCCACGGGATCCATTCCGCCGTAGCGCGTGAGTACCTCCATTTCTGCGACCAGCGACAGTCCGGGAGGACCGAAGTCGGTGCCTACAACGACCACACCTCCCTGCTCGACGACCCTGCGCGCCAAAGATCCCATTTCGCTCACCATGCGCCGCACGGTCTCGGGGTCGCCCCCGCGGCGGCCTCGGCCCGTGCTCGCCGGAAACGCTTCGAGTCGCGGGTCCTGGAGGAGGGACGGGTCATCTCCGGCGAGCAGTCCGAATCCGCCATACAGTCCCACGGTCGGTGTAATCGACATCCTCGAGCGGGCGAGTAGCTCAACGACGTCCTGATAACTCCGATTTAGCTCCGACACTTTCGTCGAGTACCCTCGACGACTTGTTCCGCGCACGTGCTCGACGCCGTCGGCACCGTAGGCCACCCCCGGGTAGAGTTCGTGCGACGTCACAGACATCCCGAGCGCATGGGCCTCTGAGATGACACGACGCTGCACTGCATCGGGAAGCCGCACATATGTCTTCACGAGATCGTACTCGAGCGCCGCTGCTCGCTGCATCTCGAGTTCCACCTGCCCAATCGCGCCCATCGACGCTCCACCGCCATAGTAGATGCGGCTGCCGTCCATCGAGTTCCCGGTCGCGAAAATGCGGGGTCCGATGCGACGGCCCGACTCGATCGACTCCTTCGCCTCGGTCATGTCGTATGGGTCGGCCGACACCCGGCGGATGGTGGTCACGCCGTAGGACAGCCAGTTCCTGCCAATGGACTCGCCCTCGCCGAGTCCGCCGTGGGTGTGCATTTCGATGAGGCCGGGTGAGAGCACGCCGTCCGACGCATCGACGACTCGCTCCTCGTCATGCAGAGCCGGGTCATGCGGCCCCACCCGGACGATCCGATTGCCCTCGACGACCACATCGACATTGCGCTCGAGCTGGGCCGAAACTCCATCGAAGAGCGCTCCGGCATGAATGACCGTCCTGTCCTGCGGGACCGTTCGCGTCCAAGTAAGCGGCACCAGGATATCCTCGATGCTGCCGCTTTCCAGCCAGACACGTCGGAGGCGATCGGTTGTGAGGTACACGATCGAGTGAGAGTCGCCGGCCCAGGAGAGATCCGACGTCGTCTCGTTGTTCAGGCGTTGTGGCGGGCCCAGTGGGTCGCCCGCGTGTGTCACAGGCATCACCCAGAGGACGCCGTTTGAAACGTATGCGAGCCGGTCGCCATCCGGAGACCACAGCGGTCCGTCTGTGGAGCGTGTCCCAACTGACTGGTTCGGGAGGAAATCCAGCCAGCGCTCGTTCGCCTGGCGCGGCAGAGCGAAAAAATCGTCCGGAGCGTCGTCGCTGTCCTCTTCGGCCGCGGGCCGGGCGATCCGAATGAGGAGCGCCTTGTTGACGCCCTCACGGAAACGGCTCGAATACGTCCAGAGTGCGGACACCCCGATCTGGGTCCCGTCGGGAGACCAAGTCGGACGCCCGGGATTGTTGAGGCCGCTACGCACAGTACGTGCTACTCCAGACTCGACCGAGGCGACGCGGAGGCCAGTCTCGCTACCGGTCCCGCCCGTGTAGGCGATCTCGGCCCCATCCGGTGACCACACAGGGCCGCTGCCACCGTCCTGGGTGAGTTGGCGTGCGCGCCCCGTCTCCACGTCGTGGATCCAGACGTCGACGGCACCCCCACGGTCAGTCCCGAAGGCGAGACTTTGTCCATCTGGCGACCACATGGGATCGACCTCAACCCATGGGTCGTCAGTCACCCGCTCCGGCTCACCACCGATCGGCATGATCCAGAGGTCGCCGAGCGCAGTGAACGCGACACGCGTGCCGTCTGGGGACACCGAGGGTGACAGGATGCCGCGGACCGGCGCTGGTCCAGACGCCTCAAAATTCCTCAACGTCTTGCGATAGGCGGGCCGCTCGAGCGTGACCGTCGCGCTGAACGGCACATCAACAGAAGTCCCGCCGGACGTGGGGCGTGCACGCACATTCCCGTCGGCCGTATAGAGCAGATGTCCGTCCGCACGCCAGGAAGGCCGGAACGGGAAGACGTCCTCATCCTGATCACTGACGACGGATCCTCCGGTAGCGCCTCCCGATGCAGCTACGATGTGTAGCGAGCTGCTCCCGTAAGTCTGACTGCTGTACGCGATGCGGGTGCCGTCGGGGCTCCAGGACGGAGCGAAGCCGTCCGCGGCGCCGAGGTCGACGATGCGTTCCACGCCCCCCTCCCCCGATCGAACCCAGAGCCCCGCCTCACTTCCGTCCGTCACGTACGCGATGCGGCCGTCGGGGCCATACGCTGGCCCGTACTCGTTGCCACCGCCTTCGGTGATCCGCCGTACCTCTCGGCGAACGCTCGATACTTCCCAGAGGTCGTACGTGCCCGCCCGGTCCGAGGAGAACGCGACACGAGATCCGTCCGGTGACCAGTGAGGCTCACGGTCATCAAACGGACCGGAAGTCAGACGCGAGAGACCCGTGCCATCAGCGCCGACGACCCAGATGTCGTAGTCGCCATCCCAGTAGGCCTGAAACGCGATCCACTGCCCGTCCGGCGACCACGTCGGCTGCCGCGCATCACCGAACGGATCAGTGAGCGCAGTCGCCTCACCACCATTCGCCGGCAGCGTCCAGATCCGCCCCAGCGCGTCGATGGCGAGCGTGCTTCCATCGGGTGAAAGCGCCGCCGCCATGTTCGTGCCTTCACGAATCGTGACTTCAAAGCCGACCTGGCGTGGTGCATGTGGGACCAGCCCAAGGAGTCCGAGCGCTGAGATGAGCGCGACGCACGCTCTGGTGGAGGTCCGGACGGTCATGAAATGCCTCGTGGCTGGTGGCTTCAGTGAGTCATGTCAGCGCCCGACCGGCTGGCCGATCAGGCGAGAAGGGTCTGCACCCGGCTTCGGCACGTACTTGTCGATCCATGGGCCGCCGAACTGCGCCACATAGAGGTTGCCCTCGGAATCCACGCTCATCTGGTGTGGAAGCGAGAAGCCTCCGCAGGCTCCCGAGTGGTCGATATCGAGCCCTGCGTCCGCGATCGCCGCATCATCCGAACAGGTGAATCCGGGTCGACCGAGTGACGATGCTTCACCGTACGTGCCGAAGTAGTCCAGCAACCGTCCGTCCATATCGTATTTCAGAATCCGGTTCAGCGTCGCATCGAGCACCCAGACGAAGTCGTTGACGTCGACCATGATGGCGACCGGATCCCAGATGTCCGGCCACTCGTCGAGTAGCGTTCCGTCTTCCGTAAAGATCTGAATCCGGTGGTTCCTGCGATCCGACACGTAGATCCGGTTCTCCCTGTCCACGGCGACGCCATGGATTAGATCGAACTGCCCAGGGCCGCTTCCCACCGAGCCAAACTCCGACTGCAGTTCACCCTCTGCGTTGTAGCGTACGATGCGACCGTTCTCGTAGCCGTCACCCAGCAAAAAGTCGCCATTCGGGAGGAAGGCGAGCACCGAATTTTGCCCGAAGTCCAGAGGGCCAGGGTTCGGGTTCTCGCGTGGGGTTGGCCCACCCTCGCTCGGGATCAGATTCGGATCCTCCATGCGCAGTAGTAACTCGCTGCCGTCATTGCTGAATTTGAGGATCGACTCGTGAACACCATTCCCGCCTCTCTCGTCCACCCAGATAGCACGCTCGGGATCGTATGGGTTGATGTAGACCTGATGAGGACGATTGAAGAGTGAGTCCCACTGTGCCCAGTTCTCGGTGATGTTCCCGTCGCGATCAACCGCGACCAGGAAATTCCTGCTACGCTCGTTCTCAAAGCCTTCCTGGGGCTGCCTGTGCTGATCTCCCCACATTACGACCAGGACGCGATCGGGCGTGTCAGGCCAAGCACCTGCAGCGGACCCCCAAGTCCAGGTCGAGTCGTGATCCGGCGCCGGCTTCCACCATCCGGGGACTACGTCATAGGGACCACTCCGGTCGTCTCCGCCTTTGGCGGTCGCACCCAGTCGACCGACGGGCGCGGCGTTTTCGCACGCTATGGCCCCCGCGGCGACAACCAGAGTCATTACTAGGGCGATGCGCTCAAACTTCATGTTTCCTCGCGGGGTGCACGACACGGGTCGGCGGCGGCACCAACGTGGCGCTCCGGTAAGAGCGAACTTGCCGGACACGAATGCGGGAGGCCAGAGCGAGCCTCCGATCTGCGCCGACGATCGGGTCGGGTGGATTCCGCTACCACCCAAACTGTCGATTTACTCTTTCGAAAAGGCCACCTCGCGCAGGTACCGCGCTTCCGACTCGCCCGCCTAGCCGCCCGGCAGGCTCTCGACCAGATCAAGCATCCGCTTTACGTGGTCCGCGGTGGGCAGACGTCCACGTCCGCCGCCAAGGTTGTCCACCATGTGCTCCGGGTCGCCCGTTCCCGGCGCGGCAAGGGTCACCGCCGGATTGGCCACCACGAACTTGAGCATGAACTGCGCCCACGTATGGGCGTCGAACTCGCTCGCCCAGTCGGGTAGTTCGCGGTCTCCGATACGTCCCCACATCCGGCTGCGACCGAACGGCAGGTATACGATGACGCCAATCCCTCGGTCCAGCGCCAGCGGAAGGATCTCTTCCTCGGCCTGCCGATTGTCGATGGCGTAGTCGATTCCGATAAAGTCGATCGGATACTCTCGCATGACCCGGGCGAGTGCTCCGTATTGACCCGCGCTCGTGGTAGTTATGCCCGTGTACCGAATGCGCCCGGACTCCTTGTACTCCTGGAGTACGCCGAGTTGCGTGGGCGGATCGCCCATGTTGTGGACCTGATTCAGGTCGATGACAGGAACTCTCATCCGGTCAAACGAACGCTCGATCTGAGCCCGGACATCGGCCTCATCCACAGAGCCACCGCCACGTCCTGCGACGTTCACCTTGGTCGCCCAGAATAGATCTTCGGCGAAGCCGTCTTCCTCACCCCACTGGCCCGCGTACTCCTCTGATCCACCACCGCCGTATCCGGCGGCACTATCGAAGACCCGCCCCGCACCCTCGGCATCCTTTGCGAGTTCGTGGAGGACCGACCGGTGACCGGTGAGTTCTTCCGCAGTCGAGTTCGTCGAAATCCAGCGACCTCCCAGTCCGATCACAGGTACCTGTTCGCCCGTTGATGGAATCCCGCGCGTGCGGACCGCGCCGGACTGAAGCGCCGCAAGGAGCCGTGGGTTCAGGGAGAGCGCTGCGCCGGCGCCGGCGGTGAGACGAAGCCAATCGCGTCTTGAGACCATGCTATTCCTCATCATTTGGAAGATCGACGGACAGATTGGGGTTTATTTCCTGACGTGACAACACCCGGTGCGCCTCATGCGGCAGCGCCGCACGGTTCGTACCTTGGCTGCCCTTGAGATTTGCGATCACACCGGCTTGGGGTGCCTCGGTCATGAGAATCGGTACTGTTTCCGCGTTCGCCTCGGTCGCGCTCGCGACCGCCCTCGTCTCGTGCGAACCAGGGGGCGACTCCGCAGCCGACATCATCCTCGACGAGGACGACATCGGTGGCGTCGTCACCAGCCCTGCGGGGCCGGAAGCCGGCGTGTGGGTGATCGCAGAAACGGATGACCTCGATACGCGGTTCGCCCGGATCGTCCTGACGGATGATCAGGGCCGATACCTCGTTCCGGACCTCCCGGAGGCCAACTATCGGATCTGGGTACGGGGTTACGGACTGGTCGACTCGCAGCCGGTCCCGGGAACGCGCGGCGAGCTAATGAATTTGACGGCGTCGGTCGCTCGGGACGCTGCGGCCGCAGCCCAGGTGTATCCGGCCGCCTACTGGTATTCCATGATGGGGCTCCCCACCGAGGACGAGGTAGCCGAGCTCGACGGTGGACTCAACGAGTACCTGATGTGGGTGAAGAACATGGGATGCGTGGGCTGCCACCAGCTGGGCAACGAAGCGACCCGGACCCTTCCCTCCTCGCTCGCGGGCATGGAGTCGTCGGAGGAGGCATGGTGGCGGCGCATCTCGTCCGGACAGGCTGGCCAGAACATGTTCGGAATCGCCAACCGCCTCGAGGGGCTCCCCATCAAGTACATGGCGGAATGGACCGACCGAGTCGCCGCTGGTGAGCTTCCTGCGCACGCGCCCGAACGGCCCTCCGGCGTGGAGAGAAACGTTGTGGCGACCGTGCGTGACTGGTCCAGTCCTCAGTTCTACATGCATGATCTCTCGGGAACGGACCGGCGTGACCCAACGGTGAACGGCTACGGCAAACTATACGGCGCTCCCGAACTCAGTACGGACGAGATGCCGATCTTGGACCCGGTCGCGAACACATCGTCTGTCTACGACCTGCCGGTCCGGGACGAAAATACGCCAACGACGAACGAGGCGTCCGTGCTGGCACCCTCTCACTACTGGGGCGACGAGCGGATCTGGGACAGCCAAGCGAACGCCCACAACCCGATGCTTGATCAGGACGGAAGGGTCTGGCTGACCGCGCGGGTCCGTGGCCCTCAGAATCCTGACTTCTGTCGGGAGGGGTCGAACCACCCGTCCGCCATGCTCTATCCGAAGGACATGACGGGTCGCCAGCTCGCCGTGTACGATCCGTCGACGGGCGAGTATTCCTTCGTGGACACGTGCTTCAGCACCCATCATCTCCAGTTCGCGTACGGCGATGACAATATCCTCTGGACGAGCGGCGGCGGTGACGTCGTAGGGTGGCTCGACACCAATCGCTTCCTGCAGACCGGAGACGCCGAAGCGTCCCAAGGCTGGGCGCCTCTCATCCTCGACACCAACGGAAACGGGGAGCAGGACGCCTGGACCGAGCCCGGTGACCGCATGGACCCGGCGCTAGACCAGCGCATCCCCAATGGCTTCTACGCGGTCATGCCCGAGCCTCGAGGCAATGCCATCTGGGGATCCAATGCCTTCCGTTACCCGGGATCGATCACGAGGCTGCTGCCCGGACCCAATCCGCCACAAACGTCGCTTGCCGAGGTCTACACCCCACCCTTACCGGGCTTCGGAATACGAGGTGCGGACATCGACAAAAACGGCGTCGTCTGGGCCTCGCTGGGGAGCGGCCACCTCGGCGAGTTCGATCGCAGCAAGTGTGAGGGGCCACTGAATGGACCGAACGCCACCGGAGACCACTGCCCCGAAGGCTGGACGCTCCACGACCTGCCGGGTCCGGGCTTCGCTGATCTCCCGGAGTACAGTGTCGAATCCAGTTATTACACCTGGGTGGACCAGCACAACTCATTGGGCCTCGGAGAAGACGTCCCTATCGCCACCGGAAATCTATTCGATGGCGTTCACGCCCTCGTCGACGACGAGTTCGTTACGCTCCGTGTCCCGTATCCGATGGGCTTCTACACCAAGGGATTCGAAGGCCGAATCGATGACCCCGGTGCCGGGTGGAAGGGCCGGGGCCTGTGGGTCCCGGAGGGGGGGCGCACACCCTGGCTGAAAGAAAATGGGCAGGGCTCGAAGCCCATTGTGGTGCAATTCCAAGTGAGGCCACATCCGCTGGCGCGTTAGGCCATCGACAGGGACTAAAAGTCGCTCCTCCTAGGCCGAGACCAGCGCCCTAGCTAGGGTCTCAAAATGACCTCGCATCAGGGAAGACCTCCGCCACGCGAGTGCCTTGTTCAATTCGGAACAGGTGCGCCGAATCGAACAAGGCACAGACCGTCACCGCGGTGGTGACCGGCATTCACTGTCATGACCAGAAGCACCGTGATCCCAACTCCCGCCCCAGCCATCTGAACGAGCGTGGCGAGGCTCGTCGCACGCATAGCCCCTAGGTCACAGGCACCTGCAGAATCACATATCGCCAGCGCCTGAGCTCGCAGACAATGGCCATCGGCGAGCAGAATAACATCTTCGCCCTTCAGGTCACCGAGGTCAGACTCCATTGCGACCATAGCGAGATCCAGCTCACCAGCCTCAACCATGGCGGTCGGGTGGTTCGTTCTTCTCGCATTAGCCGCCTGAGCCCAGGTAAGCACGACCGGATCAACGGCATGATCTGTGCGAGCACGTGGGGAGGCGACCGCGGAATGACCCCTATTCGGATCGTGCCACGCAGCGAGTCCTGCATGGTCTGGGCGGTAGCGATGATCTGGTCCACATTCGCCGCGACCCGACGCGCGAGTTCAATCACTCGCACACCCGCCGCAGTCGCGATCACACCCTTGGACGTTCGTTCGAACAGAGCGACTCCGATGGACGGCTTCGGAACAAACTCAAACGCTAATTATGCCTCACTCAACCATCAGTAATTTGACGTAATATCTCAATTCGCGGACAATTATCGAACGTCGAGATCATTCAACGCACCACGATCAGGAAGACCCATGGACGAACATGCTGGCGAGACCGCAGGCAAATGCCCCGTCATGCACGATGCCGACATACACACGACCGCAGAGGGTACGTCGAACCGCGGCTGGTGGCCGAATCAGCTGGACCTCGCGGTTCTCCACCAGAACTCTCCCGTGTCCGACCCCATGGGCAACGCGTTCAACTACGCGGATGAATTTAAGAAGCTCGACATCGAGGTCCTCAAGAAGGACCTTTTCGAGCTGATGACTACATCGCAGGCGTGGTGGCCGGCCGATTACGGTCACTATGGACCTCTCTTCATTCGGATGTCCTGGCACAGCGCTGGCACCTACCGCACCGGAGACGGCCGCGGTGGCGCGTCCTCGGGGACCCAACGCTTCGCGCCTCTCAATAGCTGGCCCGATAACGGAAACCTCGACAAGGCGCGCCGGCTGCTCTGGCCGATCAAGCAGAAGTACGGCAGCAAGATCTCTTGGGCCGACCTCATGATATTCGCGGGCGACTGCGCCCTGGAGTCGATGGGGTTCAAGCCCTTCGGGTTCGCTGGTGGACGTGAGGACATCTGGGAACCCGAGGCAGACATCTATTGGGGAGCCGAGACTGAGTGGCTCGGTGACAAGAGATATTCTGGTGAGCGTGACCTGGAGAACCCTCTCGCTGCCGTTCAGATGGGGCTGATCTACGTGAACCCGGAGGGGCCGAACGGAGAACCGAGCCCTGTCGCTTCCGGGCGCGATATTCGTGAGACATTCGGGCGCATGGCCATGAACGACGAAGAGACCGTCGCACTCATCGCCGGCGGACACACGTTCGGTAAGTGCCACGGCGCTGGCGATGCCGCGCTCGTCGGCGCAGAGCCCGAAGGCGCCGGCATTGAAGAGCAGGGCCTCGGCTGGAAAAACAGCTTTGGCAGCGGCGTGGGCGTCGATGCGATCACCAGCGGAATCGAGGGCGCGTGGACTCCGACGCCGACCCAGTGGGATCACAGCTACCTGGACACCCTGTTCGGCTACGAGTGGACTCTCGTGAAGAGTCCCGCCGGAGCCTGGCAGTGGATTCCGACCGACCCTGCCGCAGCGCAGGCGGTACCAGATGCACACGATCCGTCGAAGCGGCACGCACCCATCATGACCACCGCGGACCTCGCGCTTCGGTTAGACCCGATCTACGAGCCGATTGCCCGGCGCTTCCATGAGAACCCAGAGCAGTTGGCGGACGCGTTCGCTCGGGCCTGGTTCAAGCTGACACACCGCGACATGGGTCCTCGCACCCGCTACCTCGGAGCCCTCGCTCCGGCTGAGGAACTCATTTGGCAGGATCCGATCCCCGCGGTCGATCATGAACTGATTGACTCGAAGGACATCGCCACGCTCAAGGCGCAGATCCTTGCTTCGGGGCTTTCAGTCTCTCAGCTCGTCTCGACCGCCTGGGCGTCGGCAGCCACGTTCCGCGGATCAGACAAGCGGGGTGGAGCGAACGGTGGGCGACTCCGCCTCGCGCCGCAGAGGGACTGGGAAGTCAACCAGCCCGGCCAGCTGGCGAACGTGCTGGAGGCCCTCGAGGCAATCCAGACGGCGTTCAATGATGCTCAATCCCGAGGAACGAAGGTTTCGCTCGCCGACACGATTGTCCTGGCTGGCTGCGGGGCCGTGGAAAAAGCCGCGCAGAATGCCGGGTACGAGGTGGATATTCCCTTCAAGCCCGGGCGCATGGATGCATCGCAGGAGCACACTGACGTGGAGTCGGCAGCCGTACTCGAACCGATCGCAGACGGCTTCCGTAACTACCTGAAAGCCAAGTACACCGTGTCTGCGGAAGAGCTGCTGGTCGATCGAGCGCAACTCATGACGCTGACGGCACCAGAGATGACGGTGCTCGTTGGTGGTATGCGCGTCTTGAACACGAACGTCGATCAGTCGCCGCACGGTGTCTTCACCGAGCGTCCAGAGACGCTTACCAACGATTTCTTTGTGAACCTGCTGGATGTGAGCACAACGTGGGCTGCGGCATCGGACGCCGAAGACGTGTTCGAGGGGAGCGATCGTGCGACAGGGGCCAAGAAGTGGACTGGCACCCGCGTGGATCTCATCTTCGGATCGAACTCCCAGCTACGGGCGATCGCAGAGGTCTACGGATGTGACGACGGGCAAGGTGCCCTTGTGCGTGACTTCGTCGCCGCCTGGGACAAGGTGATGAACCTCGACCGCTTCGATCTGGGGTAGCCTTAGGGGAATACGGATCAGCCGCATTCGGTCCGGCTTCGCTCTAATCAGTCATGTGAGCAGCAACGAGGGTGTCGTTTCGAGTCTTGGAAACGCCACCCTTTGCTGTGCCTGCAACGGTTCGCCTAGCCGCGTGCGCCCTTCAGGTCCAGCCGCCTCGCCGGGGCATTGACGTAAAGTGGCTCGAGCAGCGTGTCCGCCATTCGGTCCCGTCCATTCAGGATGTGCTTTCACCCAGTCGACACAGTCCCGTGCCGACTCGCACATGACCTCAAGAACGGCATCGTGTCTCGAGCAGCGTGTCGTACACCTGGTCGTGGCGATCGTACAGCACATCTTTGTGAGCGTCCTTCGTCGCAGAAACGGCAAGCCCAGCGAAGCGCACCACTACCTGCCCCGACCAGGTCTCCCACTCTCGAGCCGCGTCGTGGGGGTAGCTGCTGTAATGATTTCCGTCGGGTCTGCTGCCGACGAGCTGTCCGACTAAGTCGTCCGGGAGCTACTCGCCCGTCCTAACTTCTTGGGTGGGGCCACGCTCCCCCATCGTCATCTTAAGCGGTTGGTGCGGGAGGAACTATCGGATCGCCGAAGGGGTGTCAGTCCCCATGCCGTCTCCTAGCTCGACCGTATTGCTCACCGGTGCCACCGGCTTCGTCGGTCGAAATGTGCACGACGCGCTTGTCGAGGCCGGGTGGAGGGTCCGTTGCGCCACACGCACGGTTGCGGCGGCTAAGGCGCGATGGCCAAGCCGGGAGTGGGTCACGCTCTCAGTATCGGACCCGAACTCGGTCCGGGCTGCCCTCGCAGGCTGCGATGCGGCCATCTATCTAATTCACGGCATGGCAACCCACGGAGAAGACTTTCGCCAGGCCGAGGTCCGGCACGCCCGGACATTCGCGGCCGAGGCCGAAGCCGCTGGCCTCAACCGCATTGTCTACTTGGGTGGCGTAGCAGCGCCGAGTGAAGAGGCGTCGGAACACCTACTCAGTCGTGAAGAGGTGGGCGAAGCCCTCCGTGCCGGGGCCGTTCCCACGGTGGAGTTGCGGGCGAGCATGATCGTCGGAGAAGGCAGTCTGAGCTGGCTGATCGTGCGGGATCTGGCCGCACGTCTACCGCTCATGATTCTGCCAAGTTGGTTGACATCGCGGACCGAACCAGTCGCCATCGAGGACGTCGTGGTAGCCGTCGTACAATCGGCCAAGATGGAGATCTCAGGCAGTGCGTGGTTCGACGTACCCGGACCCGAGGTTCTTTCAGGCCGTGAGATCCTGGAACGCACCGCGACGGCACTCGGCGTCCGAGCGCCGGTGATGATCCAGGTGCCCTTTCTTTCTCCCGGTCTTTCCTCTCACTGGGTGCGGTTCGTGACGAGAGCCGACTGGTCTGTGGCTCGCGAAATCGTCGTCGGCCTGAAGACAGACCTGATCGCCCGGGACAATCTCTTTTGGAATCGTATCGGCCATAAAGCCCCGCTCACCTTTGACGAAGCGGCTCGCAAGGCCCTCGATGCCGAGGCGAAAAGTCCACAAATTCTAGGCTTTTGGGGCACTGTAGAGCGGGTACTAGTTCAACTGAGCAGGCTCTCCGGGCCCCAAAGAACGCAGCCAGTCACGACGTCGAATCGAAACACATCCGCCGATCGACGCGCGATCGTATACGTGCTGCTTTGGGCCATCGGTGCGGGGCTCTCGACCCGCTTCGGCATCTGGCTCGCCTTGGGGACGACTGCCGCAATGCTTGGAGTCACGGCAGCCAGGCTGGAAGGGACCAACGTTCTTGGCCATGGCCGGCACGCAGGGCTTTGGCCGATCGGGATATTGGGTGGGATCGTCATGGCGATTGGCACCACTCTTCTTTACGAGCCGGTCACGAGCACATTCCCCATGCTGAAGGCCGATGTAGAGGTACTATATGCGATATTCCGAGGCCCGGGCTTCCTCGCTACGATCGTCTTGATCCCCGTAGTCGTGACCTTCGAAGAGCTCGTTTGGCGTGGCGCAGTCCAGGGTGCTCTATCCCGGCATATGTCCTGGCTGCCCGCGGCTGCAGCCTGCGCGGTCATCTACGCGCTGGCCCACGCCCCAACGGGATCCCCAGCACTGGTTCTCGCCTGTATCGGTGCTGGCTTTTGCTGGAGTATACTAAGGGCTCGAACCGACAGTCTGCCTGCCGTACTCGCCGCGCATCTGGTGTGGGATTTCGCGGTGCTGGTCTTTTACCAACTCACACCGATGAGCTGACACCCGCCGAAAATGTGCCGCCCGGGCGTGTAATCTTCATCCATTCAGCACCCGACCTACAACAGCACGGAACGTCGTCATGGTCGCTGTCCAGCGCACGCTTTCCGCGTCTATTCCTGCTGTTCTGTACTTCGGAAGGGCATAGCCGAGTTCCGAAACCGGGATACCGATTGCGCAGAAAGACATGTCCGGCGGTGGACTCACAGCGGGCATCGACTTTGCTCACGAGACTGCTGCAATTCAGCACGACAAGCGCACTGAGGATCCCAAAGGTGAAGGGCGCGGCTGCAAGCTCAACGAGCGTGAAGCTTGCCCAGATAATGCGAATCCACAATCCGGGTCATCACGCCGTCGCGGAGTGGCAAAACGTCCTCGGCTTTGAGTAAGTCGCGTCCGATATCTCTTCAGCTCTCGATGAACTGCACCGCGGTCGGAATGAGCCAAGCGAGACCCAGGGGGTTCTCCTGACGGATCAACGTCGGAGTTGGTGTCGCAATCGACGATCCTGCCCACAGCCATCATCAGGACCAATAAAGCTTGGCTGGCAACGGCCGGATACGAGCCGCGGCGCTTAACTTGACGTGTGCGCTACGTCCTCGACGGACTGCGTTCCAGGACCTGGCACCCCCCGAGCGTCCGGTTGAGATCGGCTGGTTCGACACCACACCCTACGGCGAGAGCCCACCGGGCTTCGGGGGTGGGACTTGGACGGCTTGGCCATTCTTCGAAAGCGGAATGGTTGTGGTGTCGAGCATGAACGAAGGGTTGTTCATCCTGAGGCCGCAGAGGCCTGTGACCTAGGAACGAGTGAGCGTCGCGCCCAGAGCTGGGGTCAGCCCGGCCAACTCACCATCGAGCATCCATCGTCACCACTTTTCCGCCCTTCATCACCCAAACGACCCGTTCCATTACTGAGATGTCGTCCAGAGGATTTCCCGGGACGGCGATGAGATCTGCGAACTTGCCCGACTCCACGCTTCCTACCCTGTCCTGCCACCCGATGATCGTGGCATTGACGCTCGTTGCCGAGGTTATGACGTCCATCGCGCTCTGGCCGTTCTCGACTCGAAGCTGGAACTCCCTGGCGTTGTCTCCGTGCTCGAAAACACCTGCGTCCGTGCCAAAGCCGACGGTCAAGCCTGCCTCCATCGCTCGTCGAAAGGTGGCGTTTCGGTAACGCATCATCTCGGTCGATCGGTCAATCTGTTCCTGCGGAATCCCAAGCGCTGCTCCGTTCCGGGGGACGATCACACCAACATACAATGTTGGCACGTAGTACGTGAAATCGCTGTCGAGCAGCATGGCGAGTCCCTCTTCGTCCATCATCGATCCATGATCGACCGTCCGCACTCCGGCCCGGACCGAAGCCTTGATTCCCTCTGCGCCGTGCGCGTGAGAGGCCACGAACTTGCCCCATCGACCAGCCTCTACAACCGCGACCGCAAGCTCCTCATCAGAGTACTGCTGCGCACCGGGTGAAATACCCTGCGAGAGAACCGCGCCAGTGGCGAGTACTTTGATAAAATCCGCACCGTTCTTCAGGTTCGTCCGTACGACCTTACGGACCTCGGCAGGTCCGTCGGCCAAGTTCTGAGCCGTGGGTACGTCGACGTAGATCGAGAACTGACGAGCGTCTCCTGCTCCCCCAGTCGCCGACACATAGTTGCCGGCCACGAGCATGCGGGGGCCAGGGAGGACTCCCTCGTCGATCACATCGCGCAGATCGACGTCTGTGAACGCCCACGCGGGGCCCATGTCCCGCACCGTAGTGAAACCGGCCAGGAGAGTGGTGCGCGCGTTCGCCGCCCCATGAAGGGCAGCTTGAGGCGGTGTGGTGGTAACCAGGACCTCTTCCCAGTAAGACTCGACCGCATCCGTCAGATGGGTATGGAGATCGATCAGTCCCGGGAGAAGTGTGACATCACCCAATTCGACCGTCCGAGCCACGTCTGCATTCCTGGCGTCGTCCCCAATGGCAGTGATGACCTCACCTTCGACCAGCACGGCCCCCGGCTCATGAAGGTTCCCGAGTCCATCGATCAATCGATCGGCGGTCACCAGCACCGTCCCTCCCTCTTGGGCAAAGACTGGTGTGCTGATGAGCGCAACGGCGACGAGTGCGGCGCTGAGCAAACGACCCAGAGCAACGAGCTGCGACAATCCAATCACGATGTGACTCTCCTTATAAGACCGGAACTCCCACAACAGGCACATGTGGAGGAAGATCGTCAAGGTAGGCTGGCCGCTCACATGCGCTGCGGAGCGAAGGCGCTCGCGGCCCCTGCTCCAAAGGGACTTCGATCGGACCGGATGAATCGTCTCTTCGTCGGGACAGTCGTGAGTTTTGCTTTTGGACGATTGCCCAAATTCGAAAGGGCGTCTCCAGCGCTCAGGAGAGCTTGGATACAGGCGCACTAGGATCAGATCATCACGGAGTTCGCATGCAGGAGCGAGCGCTAATGCACCCGCCTCGGAGGTGCCGAGGAATCGGTATACTCTCTGAGCAAACTGCGTGGCGCACTGGAGAACGTGTGAGGGGTACGTCCAGACGCCGCGCCATCAGATGATGAGCGGGCCACGTCGTGACTTCGACTCTGAGAGGATTCAGCATCGTATGACCGGAAAGAAACGAGGCGGGCACCAGCCCTCGTCGAAAGGCTTCAGGCCGGGGAAGGAACCCGCGCATCTCAAGAAGCAGCGAGCGAAGGCTCAGCTCGGGAAGAACCCATCGTGGGCTCAGAAACATGCGGTGAACGCGATCGCGGGCCGCAGTCCTCAGGAGGTGCGCGCGATGGTGCAGGCGTGGGGCCGGACGTTGAACGCCGGTGCCCTGCTCCTGGCGATCGGCGGCGTCTTCCTCTACGGCTGGGCAGTGCCGGCCGGCGTCGCGGTACACCTAGTCTCGGTCGGGCTCCTCTTTCTCGGGTATCGTCTCAAGAAGCAGGGCGCAGGGTTGGTTGATATGGCGGAGACGCTCTAGAAGCGGGTAGCTGTGTATGTGTATGGCATGGGACGCATGGAAGCCTGAGCCGAGGGGATGATGCCGTGGGCGATAGAGACGAATCCGTATCGTCCACGCGTCCAGGGGTCCGGTTCCTGCAAGCCCGTGGTGGACCCACCAAGCCCCTCAGAACTCGATACTGAACCCGAACGTCGGTAGAAATCCCGATCCGTCAATCGGCATGACACGATTCGGATACGCCGGATTCTCCGTGTACGTGAAGCCCACGACGTTCTGGCGATTGAGAACGTTCTGGAAATCAACGTAGAACACCGCATTCCACCCTGCCCGGCTGAACCGTCGGTCTACGCGGAGGTCCAGGCGCACATAGCCCGGAGTTCGGATATCCCCGATTCGGTCCCAATCGGGGACGCCCCGCCCCGTGACCGCGTAGGACTCCTCCGAGGCCTGCAAATTCCACGGAGTCGTCGCGAGTCCGGAAAGCCAGCGGATCTTTCCTCCGAACTCCCATCCGCCGTCGGGTCGGAATCCTGAGGTGAGGTCGAGTGCATGTCGGCGATCCCAGGCCGAGGGGCGGAGGAGGGCGTCGCCCGCAGCAAAAGAGCTCTTCGACAGGGTATAGGCTCCGAGGAAGTAGAGACGGTCGAGCAGCTTCTGTTGAGCGAAGATCTCCAGCCCGTACGCACGCCCCGTCCCGTCGTCCGTAAGAGGTTCGGCTCCCACGAAGCCGTAGTCGCCACCCAGGTTCGGAAGCGCGATTCGAGGGTCGTCCCGGAAAATCGGGACACGGTCGTATTCCTTCCAGAAGCCCTCTGCTGAGAGGCGCAGTCCCGGCGTCGGAATCCACGACAGGCCCGTCGCGACCTGTCGATTTTTCTGCTGCCTGAGGCCGAGGTTCACCGGCTGTCCAGCTTCGGCTACGGATAACGAAAGAAGATTCGGTGCCTGGTGGAAGACGCCGGCGGCAGCCTGAAACGAGACATCCCTGCCTAGCGCCAGGCTCCCGGACACACGCGGCGACAGTGAGAATCCCGATTCCAGTCCCGTCACTTCGTCCGCACGGATCCCGGCACTCAGCGTGAGGCGGGTACCGATGTCGCCAGTGAGCTGAGCATGTGCGGCCAGCTTCCACGCCGTCGTCCCCGTATCCCAGGCCAGGTTCTCCGAGAGCGAACCGCCCGGCACCGCCCGCTGGAAGAGGCGCACATCCAGAGCGGCACGATCCGCATCCACACCGACGTGCATCGTCGCGCGATCACCGAGAGCCAGATCAGCTTGCACCGCAAGACGCGTGTCTCGTTCGAAACTCTCGTTCAGGAGGACCGGCGCCCCGTCCGAACCAGGGTCCTTGAAAGAATAATCGGTGCCCGACCAACTCGCGGTCGACGTTACATACCCTCCCGAGATCAGGCGGCGCCAGCTTCCGCCTACAGTCATGCTTTTCTGATCGTTGTCGATCACTCGTTCGAAGATCTCGAAGTTCGCGTAGTCGTCTCCATCTGTGGGAGCCACGATTCCGAAATTGTCGACCGCGCCGAGCCCGACGATGAGGAAGCGGTCTCGATCCGTCGGCTCAATCTCCACCCTGAACTGTCCATCCCAATAGTCGGGACGGATCGGAAGACCGAGAGCTTGAAAGAGGAATTGGAGATAGGAGCGGCGAACGCTGAACAGCCAGTTCGTATCTTCACCCGCAGGACCGTCCAGCGTAATGGCGGCTTCCGTCGCTCCGAGTGTCACGTCCCCGTGGATACCGTCGGAACTACCGGGTCTATTCTCGATGCTGAGCACCGAACTCATGGCATCGCCGTAGCGTGCAGGGAACGCCCCGGAGAGGAACTCCGCCTTGCGGATGAAGTCGACGTTGACGAGACCGATCGCACCACCGGACGCACCCTGTGTCGCGAAGTGGTTGATCTGCGGGACACGGATGCCGTCCAGTACGTAGGCATTCTCGCCAGGTCCACCACCACGGACGAGCAGATCGTTGCGGTTGTCGACCCCTCCGAGAACTCCTGGCAGAGACAGCAGAGTGCGAGAAATGTCGAGGAGCCCACCGGGTGTCCGCCGGAGTTCCTCATTCGACAGGATCTGAACCGAGGTCGGGGCGGCCTCAGGAATTTCAAAAGCGGGCGCGCCCACCACGAGACCCTGCAGTTCGATCGCCTGACGGTCGAGTCGGAACTCGACGTAGGTGGGCCGACTCGCTTGGATCACCACCTCGGCTTTCAGGGCGGATGCGTACCCAATGTACTCAAGCCGGATCGAGACGAGTCCCGGTGTCAGCCCCGCGACGCTGAACCGCCCATCGCCGTCCGTGAGCAACTGACTGCCGCTCGGAAGCACTGTGACCGTGGCACCTTGAAGAGGTCTCAGGTCCGCCGCGTCCATGACTCGACCACGCAGAGACGCCTCTTGGGCGGCGATCCCGACGGCGGCCCCGCAGACCAGCGCGCCAACAGCGATGCCGACTCGAGCAATGGACCGCGGAATCAGAGACAGAAAGATCAGGGTGCAGACGCCGGAGAGCGCCCAAGCGGGAACTGCGACCAGTGGAGCCTCAGCATTCCGTAATGCGATCCCGACCAGAGCCCAAGCGACGACCGGCAGGAAGACACTGACACCCCGGACCCGGCCCATGTATCCGCCCAGGGCCGTGGCCACCGTCATCATGATGACGGCCCAGATGGCCTCATCGATTCCGAATCCACTCCAGCGGTACGCGACTGCGAGCTGGAACGCGTTCGCGATCAAGGCAACGGAAATCCAAGACAGATAGAGACCGAACGGTAGTGCTACGAGGACCCGGTCACGACGAGACAGTCCACGAGGATCTCCCACCCGAATATGGATCGTGATCAGGTTCACGAGAAGCCCTACCATAAGCACGATCGCTGGCACGAAGAAGCTGAAGGAAAAGGCGACGACCCACCCCACGTTTAGGGCCGCGTTGACCGGCCACATCCAGCCTATCCGCACGTGGGGACCCATGCTCCCCCGACCTAGCAGCGCCAGGTCGACCACATAGGCGAACAGCCCCGTGTAGATCACGCTCCAGATGCCAAATACGTAGCCAGCGGGCAGGAAGGCAGACGGGTAACGATTGGCGATCGTGCCGATCGACTCTCCCGACAGAGCGCCTGACCCCGCAAGCGCATTGAGCCAGAGCACGATACCGAACGCTAGGGCACCTACTAGCGGGCGCAGTCGGTTTCCTCGAACAGCCAGGTTAGTCAGCAAGTTCATGCACCACGCCATCGACCAAATGGTTCTCGTGTTGGAACGCCGAGCCCACGAAGCGAACGAAGATGAAGCCGGCCTGACAGATGTTGGCGATTAACGCCGTGACGTACAGCGCGGGTGCGTTTCCGAAGGACAGCCCGAGAACCACCGCGATCAGACTCAGTTGCTCTGTGACTTCGAGGAGCGCAACTACGCTCACGGCGAGGCGATCGGGATCGAAGGCCCCACGCACTGGCTTGTAAGCACTCACGAAGGAAAAGATTATGCCGTTGTCGAAGATCAGGAACGCAAGGGCGGCAAGACGCCACGCCAACCCGGCCTCGATCCCGTAGCCTGCCAGACCTACGGGAATCAATGCGGCGGCGACTCCTGCGACGCTGCTCGAGATTACGAGTCGCAGCCTGAAGAGGTCGTGAACTGCGGCCGCCACCTCGTCCGCACCTCGGCGAAGGACACTCACGAGAGCTGCGAAGCCAGCGAAGGTTGCGCAGATCTCTGCAAGGGACAGAAGAGTTTCGGTATTCTCCACTATAAACCACTCACCCCCAGGCTGCGCCCGATCAGCACACCCGCGCTGGCCGCCAAGGCAGTCACGAACGATCCCCACGCGATATCCATCAGCGCGACCCGCAGCGGAAAGTCACGAAAGACTGCCATCGCTGTGAGGTCGAACGTGGAGTAGGCAACAAGGCCGAGCAGCCCTCCGAGCAACGCCCCTCGGGTGACTCCATCCTCCTGGAGTCCCGGCAGAACCGCGAATACGAGGATTCCCACCAGGTAGATGGCGTAGAAAACGAGTCCTGGAGCGATCGAAAATTGCGCACCCATGAGGTGTCCGACCTCAGAGCGAAACAGATCGGCCGCGAAGAGTCGTAGCCACAGAGCTTCCGCGGCAAGCAAGATCCCGCCAGTTAGCAGATAGAGGAGTGGGATATTCATTCATGGTACTCCAAGGCGAGCCCTGAAGGCTCGGAAAGACGAGTTACTCTAATAACATGGACAAAGGCTAGACACAGTGCAAGGAACCTGCGTAATTAGTGAATATTTATTGGACAGGAGTGATACGGACATGCAGTTCGAAGCAATCCCTGAGGGCTCTTCAACACGCCTCGTCGAGACCGCGTTCTTCCCACTGACAGGCTTTCTCGGATGGCTGTGCTGGTGCAGGATCTATCCCCTGCACTCGCGAATTTTCAGCGACCTGGTCCATGCGATCGCGGCACGTGGGATCAGGCACGGTCTCGTGGCTTGTCCTTGGGTCTGACGCACCCGCGGATTGAGCTGACCCAAGCAGCTCCAATGAAACCGGACGGAGAGTGGGTCCTCTACTGGATGACCGCTTCTCGACGATTGGGCTGGAATCATGCCCTGGACCGCGCGGTTCAGACGGCACAAGAACTCGCGAAACCACTCCTCATTCTTGAAGCGGTCCGCTCCGGATATAGGTGGGCGTCCGACCGACATCACCGGTTCCTTCTCGACGGGATGGCGGAGCATTGGAACGCTCTCCGGGACACCCCGGTCGGGTACTACCCATATGTAGAACGCGGCCACCACGATGACCGAGGCCTGCTGTCGAGTCTGGCAGCCCTCGCCTGCTGCGTGGTGACCGACGACTCGCCGGTCCACTTCACCCGCGATCTCGTGAGCGCGGGCAGCAGGCTCCAGGGAGTCCGCGTCGAAGCCGTCGACAGCTGCGGGTTGCTCCCGATCCGGACCCCAGGGCGCACGTTTTCGGCCGCGTATCACTTTCGCCGCTATCTGCAACGAGAACTGCCCCGGCATCTCGGCGACGCTCCGAACCCCGACCCGCTCGCAGACGCAGGCCTCGTCCCATGCCCACCACTCCCGGACGACATCGCCGCACGTTGGCCCCCGGCCTCCCTAGAAGAACTCGAGTCCCACACCTTCCTTGTATCGCTACCGATCGACCACAGCGTGGCCGCGATCTCGAATCGGGGTGGCACAAAGCCCGCGACTGCTCGACTCCATCGTTTCTTGAACCAGTCGCTGTCGCGCTATGACTGCGATCGGAACCATCCAGACCTTGAGGCCGCCAGCGGTCTCTCCCCGTGGCTCCACTTCGGACACTTGTCAGCACACGAGGTCTTCCGTGCCGTCGCAGACCTCCAGAGCTGGAGTCCGCTGCGTCTATCCGAGGTCGCTGACGGACGGAGAGCCGGCTGGTGGGGGATGACGGTGGAGTCCGAGGCCTTCCTCGATCAACTCGTCACCTGGCGAGAGCTCAGCTACGGGTACTGCACGATGGTCCCGGACTACGACCACTATGAAACGCTCCCGGAGTGGGCTCGAAACACGCTTGAAGCCCACGCGTCCGACCTGAGGCCCTGGGTCTACGAACTCGACGAGTTGGAGAACGCCAAGACGCATGACGCACTCTGGAACGCCGCCCAGCGTCAATTGAGAAGCGACGGTATCGTGCACAACTACCTCCGCATGCTGTGGGGCAAGAAGATTCTGGAATGGACTTCCAGCCCGCAAGAGGCGCTCGAAGTCATGATCCACCTAAACAACCGCTGGGCGATCGACGGGCGGGACCCCAACTCGTACAGCGGGATCGCCTGGTGCCTAGGTCGCTTCGACCGGGGCTGGCCGGAGCGAGCGGTCTTCGGAAAGGTCCGCTCCATGACCTCGGACTCAGCGCGGCGGAAGATCCGCCTGAAGCGCTACCTCGAGGAGTGGTGCGGTCCCTGACGTGGGACAATGGACCCTGATAGGCGAGAGCGAACCGCCCCGGATCGCTTGCCCCGTCACTCGAAGTGATAAATCAAGAGCTAAAAAAGGGAAGATAAAAAAAGAGCCGCGATCAAGCCGAAACCTAAAAGGATACCGTGGCGGTCTTTCCGAGGACGTGACGGCAAATGGAGCGGGTGCGGGCTGGGGCCGAACCGGGAAATAATGGAGGCCCGTCCAGATCCCTGCGGACCGGGCTTCAGCCTGCGGGAGAAGTGACAACAGCCATGTCAGGCCACTGAGAAATGTGCCGACACCCGAAGGTCGGGTGACTTAGATGTTCGGCCGGAGGCGGCTCAGGTTAGAGCGCCCGACGGGGGAAACGGCAGATCTCCCAACCCGTCGTGTACCCAAACGCCGCTCGGGAGAGAATCCGCGGCAAGCAGCGAGGCAGCCCTACCGCCGATCAGGAGCGCAACGGACGGATCAAGCTGGTCACGAAGCGCGATGATCGCACGCTGCGTCTCGTCCAAGTGCTCGCGCCGAACAACACTGATCGCAACGGCGGAAGCCTCGACTCCCCGGGCAGCAGCCACGATCTCGGACACGGGAAGGTCCGTACCGAGATACTTCACAGTCCATCCCTGCAAGACTGCCGCAGTCGAAAAGATCCGTGCACCCAACCCATGTCGTTCACCGGGCAGCGTTGTAACCACCAAGCTGGGACCGTCCGGGGACCGTGATACGTTGATGAGGCGCTCGAGGACCTGATCCACCACCTCTGAGCCCAGATGCTCCTGTGCCGGAGACACTTCATCGTCCACCCACCCCTTGCCGATCCGCTCCAAAAGGGGCCCGACCACGTCACTCAGGAAGGTCTTCCCCCCCAGCGATAGCACTGCTCTCCAAAGCATCCGCTCCAGCCCTTCAGCGTCAAACGCAAGGACACGGGCATAGCCTTGCTCCACTTGCTCCGCTGGACCCCATGTGGATCCATCGGACGTACCCGGCGTGACGGCAACCCGATCTTCCATAAGGAGGGCCGTCGCGTCCTGCGGGGTAAGTGAAGCCACCATGCTAATCGACCGCCCCCCTTCCGTGAGCTCACGAAGTACGCCGAGCCTCTCGAGGTCGTAATCCGAATAAAGCCTTTGCCCTCCCTCCGATCTGGTGGGCTGCACCGCCTGGTACCGCCTCTCCCATGCGCGAATGGTTGCCGCAGTGAGCCCAGTGCGCTGAGCAATGACCCGTATCGGGTGGCGAGGCGTGTCGTGCGTGGATTTCATAGGCTAACAATAGCTTTCTGTTGAATTTCTGTCAAATATAATTGGTAGAATATCTTGACAATGCCGAACGTGCGCTTATTTTAGCTAAACAATAGTTAGACAACTATTTCGCAGCCTGGGCAAAACGCAACCCGCCGGGTCCGCCCCTCGCCAGGAATCGAAATGCGTATCGCGATCATTGGCAG
>Ga0308018_10000050_pt1 | contig 59386 bp, 53 predicted proteins | sample Neamet282_FD_203130 | JGI IMG/M metagenome (GOLD analysis project Ga0308018, IMG submission 203130) | Marine microbial communities from water near the shore, Antarctic Ocean - #282 | ecosystem: Environmental > Aquatic > Marine > Unclassified | place: Southern Ocean | collected 2014-10-01
TCGAGTCCGCAACGCGATCTGATTAGTCAGGTTGCCGTTGTGCGCCAAGGCCAGATCACCGCGCGCGTATCGCGCAGTGATTGGCTGGATGTTGGCGACGTTGCTTCCCCCTGCCGTCGAGTAGCGCACATGTCCCACGGCTGTCCGGCCGTTGAGCCTGGCCAGCGCTTCGGGTCGAAAGATCTCCGAGACAAGTCCTCCACCCTTGTGAATGTGGGATGTCTCGCCATCGAATGAGACGATGCCGCCAGCCTCCTGACCGCGATGCTGTAGCGCATACATCGCGAGGAAGGCTTGCTCGGCCGCACCATCGATTCCGCTGATGGCGACCACGCCGCATTCGTCATGCGGCCGGTCGTCGAGTTCGTAGGTCTCGAAAGGGTCGTTCGATGTCACGACAGGCAACTCGCGCTCAGGCATGTGCCTTAGGCTCCAGAATCCGACGAGGTGTTCATGATGTTGGGAATAGCGTCGAAATAAGCACGGGCAATGTCCGTCATTGAGCACGAGACAACACCGTCCCTGACGTGGAGCGAGAATCCACTCTCCGCCTCGCAGACGGTGCCCAGACGTTTGGCTGGGACCGCGTGTATTCCGGCGATCCGGAGCACTTCGTCGGTCTTGGCCGGGTCGCACGAGACGATGATCCGGCCATGTGACTCACCGAAGAGGCTGACCACCGGGCGAAGATCCTCGTCGAGTGACGCCTCGAGGCCGAACGGCTCCCCACCGTTACCCAGCGCACACTCTGCGAGCGCGCTTGCGAGTCCGCCCTCGGAACAGTCATGTGCAGAATTGAGCACTTCTTGATCGATCATTTTGAGTACCGCGCGCTGGAGCATGCGTTCGCCGTCGAGATCTACGGACGGTGGCACTCCTGCCACGAGGTCTGCGGTCACGTAGAGGTACTCTGAGCCACCGATCTCGCCAGTATTCACACCAAGCAGGACGATGTCGTCACCGGCTGTCTGGAAGGGCTGACGCATGATCTTCGAGACGTCGTCGATGACACCTACCATTCCGATAACGGGTGTGGGATAAATCGCCTGACCGTCGGTCTCGTTGAAGAGCGAGACGTTTCCGCCGGTCACGGGTGTCTCAAAAGCGCTGCACGCCTCACTCATGCCCTGAACCGCCTCGCGGAGCTGATAGTAAATGTGCGCCTTGAGCGGGTTTCCAAAATTCAGATTGTTTGTGATCGCCGTCGGCGTGGCCCCGACGCACACCAGATTCCGTGCGGCCTCGGCAACCGCCGCCATCGCGCCGGTCCTTGGCTCGAGATAGACGAAGCGACCGTTGCAGTCAGTCGTGGCGGCCACCGCGCGGTTCGTACCTCTTATGCGGATGACCCCGGAGTCTCCACCTGGTCGAACGGCAGTCGCGGTCCGCACAGTCGTGTCGTACTGATGGTAGATCCACTGCTTCGACGCGACGTTCGGTGACCCGATCAGCAGCAGGAATCTCTTGCTCAGGTCTCCTCCCGGGATCAGGTGCTCGCTGAGGTCCATCTCACGAAGGGCTTTGATCTCCGCCGACTCGACTCCCTCTCGCTCGTACGTTGGGCATCCGTCGGTGAGGGGCAGAGCAGGGATATCCGCAACGACCTTACCGTTTTCCATGACCCGGAACATGCCGTCGTCCGTGACTCGCCCGATGACCGCGGCCTCAAGTTCCCACTTCTCGAGAATTCGATGCACTTCGGCCTCCTGGCCAACGTGCGCGACCACGAGCATCCGCTCTTGGGACTCCGAAAGAAGAATCTCGTACGGCGTCATTCCCACTTCGCGGATCGGAACGTCCGTCATCTCCATCTCGATGCCACTTCCGCCTCGTCCGGCCATTTCCGAAGCCGACGACGTGATGCCGGCGGCTCCCATGTCCTGGATCCCGGAGATGGCCCCGCTCGCGATCAGCTCGAGCGAGGCTTCGAGAAGTAGCTTTTCGGTGAACGGATCTCCGACCTGAACCTGGGGACGACTCGATTCATCCGAGTCCTCGCTGAGTTCCTCGCTCGCGAATGTGGCGCCGTGGATTCCGTCACGCCCTGTACGAGCACCGACGGCCATGATCGGGCTTCCTGTCCCGGAAGCCGAGGCTGTAATCAGCTCGTCGTGCTTCATCAGGCCTAGGCACATCGCGTTGACGATCGGGTTGCCCTCGTACCCTCGGTCGAAGGCGACTTCTCCGCCGATGTTCGGCACACCGATGCAGTTGCCATAGTCTCCGACACCGCTCACGACCCCACTGAAGAGGTAGCGGACGCGTCCACTGTCCAGATCTCCGAATCGGAGCGAATCCAACACTGCGACGGGGCGCGCTCCCATCGTGAAGATGTCCCTGAGGATCCCGCCGACGCCGGTGGCCGCGCCCTGATAGGGCTCGACTGCAGACGGGTGATTGTGCGACTCGATCTTGAAGGCTAGAGCGTACCCGTCGCCAACGTCGATGACACCCGCGTTCTCACCGGGCCCCTGGATGACCCATGGAGCCTTGGTCGGAAGGGTACTCAGAAGTCGCTTGGAGTTCTTGTAGCCGCAGTGTTCGGACCACATCGCACTGAACACGCCTAGCTCGGTGAAAGTCGGGGTGCGGCCCATGATCGCTAGGACCTTCTCGTATTCACTCTCGGAGAGGCCGTGGTCGGCGACGACCTCAGCAGTGATCTCTGGGTCGCCGTCGCGGGGAGGGACCGATGTGGCCGGGGCATTGCCGTCGGCTTGGCTCACGGTAGTACGCTCGATTGTAGAGTGTTCATGATGTGTGTGTCGATCGATTCACGTGGCTGCCGGGAGACCGGACATCATCGAGGTAAAGAGTCCAATCCCGTCGGTGGAGCCGAGAAGCTCTTCCATGGCGCGCTCGGGGTGGGGCATCATTCCCAGGACGTTGCCGCCCTCGTTCGTAATGCCCGCGATGTTGTGCCACGAGCCGTTCGGATTCGCGTCATCCGACGGCTCTCCCCGTGCGTCGACGTAGCGGAAGATGATCCGACCCTGAGCCTCCAGGACCTGGAGCGTGGTCCTATCCGCTTCGTAGTTCCCCTCGCCGTGCGCGATGGGGATGCGGAGCGTCTGACCAGATGTGTAGTCACTCGTGAACAGCGTGTCGGGGCGCTCAACGCGAAGTATGACATCGTGGCTGGCAAAACGAAGGATATCGTTTCGTACCAGCGCGCCAGGCAGGAGACCGGCTTCGCACAGGATCTGGAAGCCATTGCAGATGCCGAGGACGGGGCCTCCGGCGTTCGCGAAAGGAACCACGTCCTCCATGATCGGGCTCATGCGGGCGATTGCACCTGCGCGCAGGTAATCTCCGTACGAAAATCCACCAGGCAGCAGGACTGCATCGTACTCGGATAGGCCGCGCTCCCGGTGCCAGACAAACGTAGGATCTCCGCCGACCTGCTGCACCGCTTTGTAAAGATCGTAATCGCAGTTTGAGCCCGGAAAGGTGACGACCGCGACCTTCATGCCCCTGAGCCTTCCAGTTTGCCAACCATCGCCACCTCGTAGTCCTCGGTGACCGGGTTCGCCAGAAGCTTTCGGCACATCGCCTCGGCGGCCTCCATGGCGGCAGCTTCGGAGTCGGAATCGATGTCGATGTAAATGGCCTTCCCGACACGGACGTCCTGGACGCCATCCCATCCCAGCGAATTTAGAGAGTGATGAATGGCCTTGCCCTGTGGGTCGAGAAGTCCGGGGCGGGGTTTGATGCGGACTTCGAGACGGTACTGGCTCAAGCTGGTTCCTCCAGACCCTGGTCGGGGTCGGTGTCTATGTGATCTTGATTGATTCGCAGGTGAATGTCGTTCGCGTTGCGGGGGCCAAGGTCCCCGTAGTCCATGTCACGCACTTCTGCACTGGCCTCGGCCTCGTCCACGGCGAGAAGTGGATCGCCTTTCGGTGGGCGGTCCAGGAATCCGAGGAGGACGGACTTCACGAGTCCCCACATGACGTAGAGCAGAAGAGACGTGAAGAAGTAGTACTGTGGCACAGCCACGGCGAGAAAGACGCCACCGAATACGACGACCGTGTTGCTGATACCCCGTGGGGAGCGCAGCCCGATCTTGGGCATTTTTGCGTATGGGACGTGGCTTACCAGCAGGACCCCGAGCAAGACCATCCCGATTCCGGCGATCTGCTGCCAAGGGAAGTCTGAGACGTAGCTGGCGTACCAGCCGGTCTGGCTGAAGGGGTAGTACGAAGCCAGGAGTATCCCGGAAGCCGGGGAAGGGAGCCCGTGGAAGTACCGTTTCGCTTCGCTGTCCTGCTCGATGTTGAAGCGGGCGAGACGAACGACGACCGCAGCCACATAGGCGAAAGAGAGCATCCAGCTCCACTGTGTGTCCGCGAAGAAGAGCGCGAACATGATGTAGCCGGGGGCCACACCGAAGGAGATCGCGTCGACCAGTGAATCCAGCTCGGCGCCGAAATCCGATCCGGTCTTCGTGAAACGGGCGACCCTGCCATCCAGAACATCCAGGACCCCCGCGAAGACGATGCACCAACCTGCCCACATGAAGTCGCCGCGGGATGCCGATACGATCGCGTAGATCCCGAAGAACAAGTTGCCGAGCGTAAACGCCGAGGGCAGGATGATCACTCCTCGCTGGAGCGTCTCTTTGCGCGGAACGCGAGGAGTGCGACGACTTCGGCCCGGGGGGGCATCATTGGAGGGTTGTTTTTGACGAGCCATCAGTCCGAGGCCGCCTTCTGTCGGGCGATCGCGCTGGCGCCCACGGTGACGCGGTCCCCGACGGAGCACAGGATCTCCCAGTGCATCGGCAGAAAGAGGTCGACTCTGGAACCGAAGCGGATGAGGCCGAACCGTCGCCCACGCTGGACCTGGTCGCCCTCTGCCGGATCGGTAATGATGCGACGAGCCACCAGCCCCGCAATCTGCCGTACGAGCAGCTTCCCGTAATCCGTCACGATACCCAATGACGCCATCTCGTTGTCCTCGGACGCTTTGTCCGCCCACGCCACCGCATAGGCGCCCGGGCGGTACACCTTCTGCTCGACTGTTCCCGTCACTGGAGAACGCTGAACGTGGACGTCGAAGACGCTCAGGAAGATCGAAATTTTCTTCGCGGGACCATCAATGAAGGTGGTCTCTTCCACGTCTTCGATCCGGATGATTTTGCCTTGACCCGGGGAGACCACCAGTGTTCCGTCGTCCGGGAGTGCCGGCTCAGGATCCCGGAAGAACCAGAGTACGAAAATCGCCAGGGCCGACGCCGTCCAGGCCAATGTGGTCAAGGCCATGACCGGGAGGCCATCAGCCCCGGCCACGCCCATTATCAGGGTTGTCCAGCAGGTGCCCGCGAGAAGCCCCCCCGCAATTGCGAATGGGTATCCCTCCCGGGCAATCTTCACCGATCGTTCCCGAACAGGGGCGGTACGTAGTCACTCAAGGCGGTGCCCGTCAGTCGCTCGAAGACGTCGGTGTACCGATCGGAAGCGGTTTTGACGACTTCGGCCGGCAGATCTGGCGGCGGTGGATTCTTGTCCCAGTCCAGAGTCTCGAGCCAGTCGCGGATCGGCTGTTTGTCCAGCGAGGGCTGTCCTCGGCCGATGCCGTAGCTCTCCTTTGGCCAGAAACGCGAGGAATCTGGCGTAAGCACTTCGTCGATTAGGAGGAGTTCACCGTTCTTGTGACCGAACTCGAACTTCGTGTCGGCGAGAATGATGTCGCTCTGTTCGGCTACATCCCTGCCATAGCCGTAGATCTCGATCGACAGATCGCGGAGTCGGTTGGACAGCTCCTCTCCGAGAATTTCCTTCGTCTGACTGAAGGTGATGTTCTCATCGTGCTCACCGACCTGAGCCTTCGTCGCGGGCGAGAAGATGGCCGGGTCGAGGCGTTGACTTTCCTGGAGGCCTTCAGGTAGAGCTTCCGACGCCAGGGTTCCGCTCTCCCCGTATTCCTTCCAGGCTGAACCCGAGATGTATCCGCGGACCACGCACTCGACCAGAACCGGATCCGTACGGTGCACGAGCATCGCCCGTCGAGCCCATGCGTCACGTGACTCCGCGAGGTGTGGATACCGGGCGATGATCCGGTCGGGGTCGACCGCGATAAGGTGATGGGCGAGTCGGTCGTCCAACTGCTCCAGCCACCATGCGGTGATCAGATTCAGTACCTCGCCCTTGTGAGGGACCGGCTGAGGTAGGACAACATCGAAGGCGCTTACTCGGTCGCTCGTGACCATGAGTAGCGTTTCGGCATCGACCTCATAGACGTCGCGGACCTTCCCGCGGTGCAGGAGCGTAAGGCCGAGTTCCGAGCTGTGGACGGTTTTTTGATCAGACATGCAGGTCGGGGCTGTCCAGGTTCAGGATCTGACTTTTCTGTCGTTGGAGAACGGGCCCTACGTCCCGTTCGAGAAACCGGGTGACCTGCTCGGGCGCGCGACCGACGAAACGCAGCGGGTCGACCATGCCTGCGAGGTCATCCGCGCTGAGTCCGAAGGCGTCGTCTCCGGCAATTCTGTCGAGCAGGTCGGCACTTGCACCCTCTTCCTTCATGCGTCGAGCGGCGGCCATCGAGTGCTGTCGAAGGAGTTCATGCAGCTCCTGACGATCGCCTCCACGTGACGTCGCGTGCATCAAGATCGTCTCTGTCGCCATGAAGGGAAGATGCTCGGCGAGATTCCTTTTCACGACCTGTGGATTCACGATCAATCCACTCGATACGTTTTCGAGGAGGACGAGACATCCGTCGAGCGCTAGGAAGGCATCGGGCACAGAAATGCGTCGATTTGCCGAGTCGTCGAGCGTTCGCTCCAACCACTGTGTCGCAGCAGTGAATGCCGGGTCCTGCGAGAGGACGATGACGTGACGGGCGAGCGCGCACATGCGCTCCGCGCGCATGGGATTCCGCTTGTACGGCATCGCGGATGACCCGATCTGCTCGGCCTCAAAGGGTTCCTCGACCTCACGGAGGTGGGCCAGCAGCCGGAGATCGTGAGCGATCTTCGACACGGAGGCCGCGACTCCTGCAAGCGACGCTTGCACCGCGTAGTCGACCTTTCGCGCGTATGTCTGCCCGCTCACAGGATACGTCGATTCAAATCCCATCCGCCGACCGACTGCAGAGTCCAGTTCATCGACCTTGTCGCCAGCCCCTTCGAACAGCTCCAGGAATGACGCCTGTGTTCCGGTGGTCCCTTTCACACCACGGAACCGTAGAGTTGCGATTCGGTGGTCCAGTTCCTCCAGATCGAGGAGTAGGTCTTGAATCCAGAGCGTCGCTCGTTTTCCCACGGTCGTGGGCTGAGCCGGCTGGAAGTGGGTGTATCCGAGAGTCGGGAGCGAGGCATGCTCCTCAGCGAAGGCTGAAAGCGCCTCGACGCAACGAACCACTCGGGTCCGGATCAGCTCGAGGGCGTCCCGATGAAGGATGAGATCAGTGTTGTCGCCGATGAATGCGCTGGTCGCGCCGAGGTGGATGATCCCCTTAGCTGCCGGCGCATCATCTCCGAACAGATGGACGTGTGCCATGACGTCGTGGCGGAATCGACGCTCGTACTCGGCTGCCTTTTTGAGGTCGAGTTCGTTGACTGCCGCACGCATTTCGTCGAGTGCTTCAGCCGAGATGGGGATGCCGAGTTCGGCTTCTGATTCGGCTAGAGCGATCCAGAGTCGCCGCCAAGTTCCAAAGCGGCGACTGGGTGAGAAGACGCTCTGCATTTCGCGAGACGCATAGCGATCGCAGAGGGGATGCACGTATCGGTCGAGCGTGTTATCCACTCAGCCTCTCCAGTAGAGGTTGGTTGTGCCGTAGCTACCGTCCCGCTCGATATAGAGGACGATTCGTCCCTCACCTCGTAGCGAGTCGAAAAATTGTGCTGCATCGTCCGCATTCCGGATCCGGGTGCGATTCATCTGCATGATGACATCGCCCCGCCGTAGACCGAGGCGGCTCGTAATTTCGGTTGAAATATTGTCGATCAGCGCGCCATCGCCGCTCACGAGCCCTCGTTCGAGCTGGATCTGAGGCGTGACACTGATCAACTGGACGTCGCGGAAGAGCGTGACTCTCTCTGCGGTCACCGACGGATAGGCGACCGCCGAGAGCAACACTTCCCGAGCCCTTCCTTCTACTCGCAGGTTCAGCGCGTCCCCGGCTCGGAGGTCTAGTAGAACGCCTTCCCAGTCGAGCGGTCCGGCAAGCGCGTGCCCGTTCGCTTCGAGTAACATGTCGTTCTCCGTGAGGCCTGCCGCCGCTGCGGGTGATCCTGCAGCGATACGCGCGACGCGAACACCTCGCCGTCGACCCCAGGCATCAGCCTCAGCCGCCGCGATATCCAGTCCGACGAAAGCGCGTAGGACTTCACCGTGGCGAAGGAGGTCCTCGGCGATCTGAAGGGCACGGTCGATGGGAATCGCAAAGCCCAGCCCTTCACTACCACCGCTGCGCGAAATGATCGAAGCGTTGATCCCGATCACCTCACCGGCCGCGTTCACCAGGGCGCCCCCGGAGTTTCCGGGATTGATCGCGGCATCGGTCTGGATCATTCCGAAGTAAAAGCCTTCTTCGTCGGAGGATGGCGTGATGTTGCGATTGACTGCTGAAATCACTCCCGCCGTGACCGTTGGCTCACTGTCACCCACGTAGTTCCCGAGAGGATTCCCGATCGCGATGGCCCATTCGCCGATCATGAGTCCTTCCACAGTCCCGATCGGAGCCACAGGCAGATCTTCGACCCGAATGCGTAGCACGGCGATATCTGCGACCGGGTCCGTGCCGATCAACTCTGCGTCTGCGTCTCTTCCTCCGGGGAGGGTGACCTGAATCTGGGAAGCGCCTGTGATGACATGGTGATTTGTGATCACTATGCCGTTCTCACTTACGATCACGCCCGAGCCAAATCCAGCGCTGCGCTGCTGAGCTCCTGGCGGCAAATATCTTCGATCCCATGACGAGCGAGGACGCACGTTCTGAGTCCGAAGAACGTTCACGCTCACCACCGCCGGAGCCACCCGTGCCGTGGCTCGCACGATCGCGGTCAGGCGGCTGTCATCGAGGTCCTGTAATGGCGCACGGAACTCTTGAGCATCGGTCGAATCAGGCGCGCACCCAGTAGCGAGCGCCCCGAGGAGCACCAGTGTGGCGGCGTGTATGGCCGAAGGGTGACTCACACGATCAAATCGCTGTGCCGGCGGCATCCCAATCCTTGAGGAAGCCCTCGAGGCCCTTGTCTGTGAGTGGGTGCTTGCTGAGCTGCCAGAGTACCTTGGAAGGGATCGTGCAGCAGTCCGCACCCATCAGCATCGACTCGACGAGGTGCATGGGGTGGCGAATCGAAGCTGCCAGAATCTCTGTGTCGTAACCGTAGTTGTCATACACCTGACGAATCTGGTGAATGAGCTGCATGCCCTCCCCGGAGATGTCGTCGATGCGCCCGACGAACGGGGAGACATATGTGGCACCGGCCTTCGCGGCGAGGAGCGCCTGTGACACCGAGAAGCAGAGCGTCACATTGGTCTTGAAGCCCTCTGTAACCAGGTCGCGGCAGGCCTTAAGACCGTCCTCTGTAAGAGGTAGTTTCACAACGGCATTCGCGTGGATTGCGGCGAGCTTTCTCCCTTCGGCAACCATCGTGTCGCGGTCGAGCGCGACAACCTCGAGACTGACGGGTCCGTCGACGGATTCGCAGATTTCCCGGTACATCTCGGTCACGTCCCGGTTCTCTGCGACCTTCGCCACGAGCGAGGGGTTCGTAGTGATCCCGTCGATGAGCCCTGCATCGGCGGCGCGGCGGATCTCATCGAGATCGGCGGTGTCGAGGAAGATTTTCATTCTTGGGATGTGCTCCTGGGGTATTCGACGCGGTGGAGAAAGAGTCCTGCTGCGGGAGCCGGTGCGGATGTCACCAGATCCGGATCACAGGAGAGTAATCTAGCCATATCGTCGAGAGGGCGACGACCTCGGGCGACATCGACCATAGTGCCCACCAGGTACCGCACCATGTGATGGAGATATCGGTCTGCGGAAATCATGAGTCGGACTCCGTGATCCGTGTCTGCCCATGTCGCATCAACGACGTCACAGCGATAGCCTCGCTCGGGTTGCCCGGCCTTTGCGAAGCGTTCGAACGAGTGTTCCCCGACGACGATGTTCGCCGCAGAGTCCAGCCGCCCTCGATCGACGGGGGCTGAGACAGGCCAGCACCACCGACGATGGAAAGGGGAGGGCGCCACCGGCGATAATCCCACCTCGTAGCGGTACGTGCGCTTCTGGGCGTCATACCGAGGGTGAAAGTCCGCAGCTGCTTCAGCCGTGGATTCGATCCACACGTCGGGGGGAAGCACCGCGTTCATGGACTTCCGAAGCGTAGCGGCTGTCCAGGAGATCGGCATGTCGACACATGCGACCTGGCCGGTGGCGTGGACTCCCGCGTCCGTGCGTCCTGACCCAATGATCGGGCAGGGATGGTCCGCCAGCCTACTGAGAGCCGCTTCAAGGTCACCCTGCACCGTCCGATGGTCGGGTTGTACCTGCCATCCGTGGAACGCGGAGCCGTCGTAGTGGACGGTGAAGCGGAAGCGGTTTTGAGTGGGAGTAGTCACCGCGAAAAGTTAGATCGGCCCTCGCCGAAGTCAAGCAACGCCAGCGACGCCATGATTGGACGAAAAGCCCTACGTACATTAGTCTTTTCGCCTTCTCACCCGTGCAGGTAATCTTTCCCCCTTCGAGTCCAGCGCCTCATGAGTATCGATTCGAAGGCGACAGCGTTTAAGGAAATCCTCGAGACCGTTGCGGATGCCGAGGACTTGAGCGCCGGGCAGGCGGAAGTGGCTTTCGATTCTTTTATGGACGGATCCGCGACCGAGATTCAAATGGCTGGGCTGCTCGTGGGGCTGCGAGCGAAGGGCCTGTCCCCATCGGAAGTAGCGGGTGGGGTGCGGGCGCTCCGGAAGGCCATGATTCCGGTCACTTCAGCTGATCCCAATTCGCTAGTAGACACGGCCGGCACCGGTGGTGGGAGCGTCACCACCTTCAACATCTCGACCGCGGCGGCCTTCGTTGTGGCGGGAGCCGGCGCACCCGTGGCGAAGCATGGGAACCGGTCTTTCACGTCCAGAAGCGGGAGTGCCGATGTTCTAGAGGCACTCGGTGTACGGATCGACCTCAATGCTGATCAGATGGCGAGCGTGCTAGAGGAAGCGGGGATCGTATTCATGTTCGCCCCGCTCCTGCACCCGGCGATGCGGCACGTTGGCCCGGTTCGACGTGGCCTAGGCATTCGAACAGTCATGAATGTCCTGGGCCCACTGACGAATCCGGCTGGGGCGCGCCGTCAGGTGATCGGTGTCGCGGACGAATCACTCCTCGACCTGTTGCCACACGCACTGCGAGAACTGGGGCATCTCAAAGCGCTGGTGGTGCACGGGGCGCCTGGCATAGACGAGGTCAGCCCAATGGGCTCGACGCGGGTCGCCGAGCTCTCGGGGGGGGAGGTGAGGCAGTATGTGCTCGACCTGGCAGAAGTCGGAATCGAGCCAGTGGAGGCCGCAGGCCTCGCGGGGGGTGAGCCCGACGAGAACGCAGCGATCGTCGAGCGGGTCCTGAAAGGAGAAGGCGGCGCTCCACGAAGCGCGGTCGTGGTGAACGCAGCGGCGGCAATCCTGGTCGCTGACCTGGCCGAAGGCTGGCCGGCTGCCTGCCTTCTGGCGGAGACCGTGCTGGATCGTGGGGATGCAGCCGCAGCCCTCGAGCGGCTCAGGAGTGCAACGAACCGGATCTAGCTCAGCACCCGCATCCCCTGAAGTCGTTCAGTACTTCCGAATCACTCCGACCACGATACCCTGAATCCGGACGTCGTCTGCCGCGGCGAAGATGGGCTCCATCGTCGGGTTTGCGGGCTGGAGGCGAATTCGGCCGTCGGCTTCCCGGTAGAGCTTCTTGACGGTCGCGGCTTCACCGGAAACGAGGGCGACCACCATCTGGCCGTCCTCGGCACGATCCTGAGCTTGCACGACGATATAGTCACCGTCCCGAATCTGCTCTTCGATCATCGAGTTGCCCTCGACCCGAAGCACGTAGTTGTCACGCCGCCGGCTGATCATATCAGGGGGTACGGCGAGCGTCTCGGTATCCTGGATCGCCTCGATGGGGAGTCCGGCCGCGACAGATCCGAGAAGAGGCAATTCAACGACTGACACACTGGCGTCTCGCCCAATCATCTCGATGGATCGGCTCTCGTTGTAAGACTTCCGGATGTATCCTTTGCGCTCCAGATTACTCAGGTGCTCATGCACCGTCGCGAGGGAGGAATAGCCGAAGGACTCAGCGATCTCTTCGAAGCTCGGGGCGTAGCCCTGATCGTCGATAAAGGACTCGATGTAATCGAGGATCTCTTTCTGGCGTTTCGTGAGGGGCATTGTGCCCTCCGTTCGTCCGGTGAATACCCGAATAGGAACCGAATCACATTACCCGAACGTTGCCCGAAACACAAGGACACGACTCGCTTCCTGGCATCCTCGCCAAGATCGTTGAGACTAAATGGAACGAACTCGAGCTGTTGCGCGCCCGAACGGATGAAGTGGAGAGCGCCATTTCGACAGCTCGACCGCCCCGTGACTTCCGGGGTGCGCTGGTTGGTGGCGGTCACGTCTCTCTCATCGCCGAGTGCAAGCGCCGGTCGCCCGGAGCTGGCGCGATTCGTGAAGGACTCGACCCGGTTGAGCTGACCCGTGGCTACGAGGCTGCGGGCGCGACGGCGCTGAGTGTTCTCACCGACGGGCAGTACTTCGGAGGCTCTCTCGCCGACCTCTCCCGGGTATCCTCTTCTGTCACCATCCCGGTGCTTCGGAAAGACTTCACGCTTGGCACGCTTCAGGTCATGGAGGCGCGCGGTGCCGGCGCCGACGCCGTTCTCCTGATTGCGCGTATTCTGGACGACGAGATGCTTTCACGGCTTCATGCAGCGACGACCGCTCTGGGCATGTCGGCGCTGGTCGAGGTGCACGATGAGCGGGAGCTCGATCGCGCCATGTCGATTGGGGCAGATCTGATCGGAATCAATAATCGAGATCTGTCGACCTTCACCACGGATCTTGAGACGACAATCGACCTGCTCGACCAGTTGCCCGTCGACGTGGCCGTCGTTTCGGAAAGCGGCATCGGGTCCGTGGACGACGTGGAGCGACTTGGACGGGCGGGTGTCGATGCGATCCTGGTTGGAGAGACCTTGCTACGCGCTGATGATCCAGCTGTCGCGGCTGCTTCGTTCTCAGGGCTGACCCAGGCGCCGAGGTGACAGGCTTGTGACCCGGGCCAAGATCTGTGGCATTACCAATGCCGATGATGCGAATGCCGTTCAGGCAGCCGGAGCCGATTTTGTTGGATTAATCCTGTCTGACGGGTTCGCCCGGAGCGTCCATCCCGCACGGGCGGCCCATGTGGTTTCGGGGATCGCCACACCGCGGGTTGCAGTTCTGGTGAACGAACCGCCAGCCGAGGCGTTGGTTCGTGCACAGAGCATCGGAGCCTCCGTAGTTCAGTTGCACGGTGATGAGCGGCCGGAGTCGGTGGCTGCGCTGGGGGCCCTCGGAGACTGGGAGGTGTGGAAGGCTGTTCGGGCACGCTCCATCGATGACGTCTTCCGGGCGGTCGATATCTACGGCGAACTGGTATCCGGGCTTCTTGTAGAGGGATGGAAAGAGGGCGTCGTCGGCGGGGCCGGTGCGCTCGTCGAAATTGATGCCGGAGCTCTGCGAGCTGCCGTTCCCTCAGCTCTCACATTCGTTCTGGCTGGGGGCATCGTGCCGTCCGAGGTTGCCTCGACTATGGCACGCTTCTCCCCGGACGTTATAGATGTGTCGTCGGGGGTCGAACGATCGCCCGGCCTTAAGGACCACGAACTCGTCACAGCATTCATCAAGGAAGCACACAGCGTGTCCGAAGCGATGACAAACAGGCTCGAGGCAGGGCAGGCATGACCGCGGACGCCGTGTCCGACCGTTTCGGGATCTTCGGTGGGCGTTACGTGCCCGAAACGCTGATCCCGGCCCTCGACGAGGTGTCAGAGGCGTATCGAGTCGCGTCGCACGACCCGGCGTTTGGGGCTGAGTTGCGAGACCTCAGCCAGAACTTCGTTGGGCGTCCGACTCCTCTCTATCACGCGCGGCGTTTGGGGGCCTCGATCAGGCACGATTCTGTGTGGCTGAAGCGAGAGGACCTGAATCACACCGGCGCCCACAAGATCAACAACACGATCGGTCAGGCCCTCCTCGCCCGGCGCATGGGAAAGAAGCGCATCATCGCTGAGACAGGTGCCGGGCAACACGGGGTGGCTACGGCTACAGCGTGCGCACTCTTCGATATGGAGTGCGTCGTCTACATGGGCGAAGAGGACATCGAGCGACAGGCACTCAACGTCTATCGGATGGAGCTTCTCGGGGCGGAGGTGCGTCCGGTGGGGTCGGGTACTCGCACGCTTAAGGACGCAACCAACGAGGCGATCCGTGACTGGGTTACCAATGTCGTATCGACTCACTACATCATCGGTTCTGTCGTGGGCCCGGACCCATTTCCACGCATGGTGCGAGATTTTCAGTCGGTGATTGGCCAGGAGGCGCGTGTACAGATGCTAGATCGGACAGGTCGACTCCCTGAATGGGTTGTCGCCTGTGTCGGGGGCGGCTCGAACGCGATGGGGATGTTCCATGCGTTCGTGCCGGACGACGGCGTTGATCTCATCGGCGTGGAAGCGGGAGGAGATGGGGTCGAATCGAACCGTCACTCGGCCTCGCTCGCCGCCGGATCGCCGGGTGTTCTCCACGGCTCTCTCAGCTATCTTCTGCAAGATTCAGATGGTCAGGTCTCGCCGGCCCATTCGATTTCTGCTGGGCTGGATTATCCTGGGGTCGGACCGGAGCATTCCTCCCTCAAGGATTCCGGGCGTGCGCGCTATTCCTACGTTACGGATTGCGAGGCATTGAACGCATTCCACAGTCTCTCGGAACTGGAGGGTGTCATTCCTGCTCTGGAGTCGGCGCACGCCGTGGCGTATGTCCTGCGAGAAGGTGCCTCCGTTGCCGGTCCCATACTCGTGTGCCTATCCGGCCGTGGCGACAAGGATGTCGCTCACGTTGCCAGGACCGAGGGCCGCGGCAGCCCGATTTGATCGCCTGTTGACTGCCGTTACCGACACCACGGGGGCCGATGACACGGACCTAGACTGGGACGAGGAGAGTCTCCCTGTCGAACTGGTTCGGTCTCTCATCGTTACACTGGGCAAAGCCTTCCACACCTTCCAATTGTACGACGAAAACAACCCCGTGCGGCAGCGATTCGTCGATACGCTGAAGAGTGAGTTTTCCCGACTCTGGTCCGAGCTCGACAAGCTTGTCGTAACGATCGACGAGGACCACATATTCTTCGGTGATTCGGAGGTCTGTCGCTCCAAGTCACGGAATGACTCACTGGCATTCCCGTTTTCCAAGGACGGAGTGCGGGAGGTCCCCTTCCTGCCGGGGCGTGCGCTACATCAGATCATCAAGACGACGGTCCCGCAGAAATACGGTATCCGCGTAAGCGACTATCTGATCACGTGATCGCGTCCGCATTCGCAGCGCGCCGGGCCGAGGGCCGGGCGACACTGGTCCCGTATGTCACCGCCGGGCATCCGGACGTGGGATCGACCGTCGAGCTGTTGACCGCGATATCGGATGCAGGAGCGGACGTACTCGAGGTTGGTGTTCCGTTCTCCGACCCTCTGGCAGATGGCCCGACGATCCAGAGATCGTCGTTCGCATCGCTGGAGAGCGGGACGACCGTCCAGCGGGTGCTTGCAGACGTCGCGGCCTTTCGTGCGCTTCGCGACACTCCGGTCGTCTTGTTCACGTACCTGAATCCCGTACTGCGCTTCGGCGTCACCCGATTTCTTGCGGAGGCGAGCGCCGCCGGTGTGGACGGACTGCTGCTGACGGATCTCCCGACGGGAGCCGACGAGCAGATCGAAGACGCCATCTCGGAGTCGTCTTTGGACTTCATCCGACTTGTCGCGCCGACTACCCCACCCGAACGAATTCCTGAAATCGGTCGAAGTGGGAGTGGTTTTCTTTACTACATCTCTCGGACCGGAGTGACAGGGGCGAAGAGCGAGTTGCCGGAGGGCCTGGAATTAGAAGTACGGACGATCCGTGATGTCGTCGAGTTGCCCGTCGCCGTCGGGTTCGGGATTTCGACTCCCGATCAGGCAGCAGAGGTAGGTCGACTGGCCGACGGTGTCGTGGTCGGTAGTGCACTGGTCCGGACGCTTGACGAAAGCGGAATCGAGGCAGGGGAAAGCTTCGTAGGCGCTCTCAGGACAGCTCTGGACGCGAGCACGTAGGCCCGCAGCCTCGACTACTCTGACGCCTCGGCACCTTCGTCGAAGAGGCGCTCGAGAAGCATCTCGTCGGGCTCCACGAACAGGGTCTTCACCCGGTCAGGGACGACCGAGCCCGGCTTGGATCCTCGGGGCTTCCGTACGTGCTTTCGGAGGGTCCAGTCGACCGGAGCCGTCGCGGACGTGCGCGCTTTGGAATGCAAGGCGGCGAGAACTCCCGCTTCCTCCAGGTCCCGTGCAGGCGGATTCCCGGACGCTGGCCAGCGGAGAATCACATGGGCCCCTGCCGAGTGGCGTGCGTGCAACCAGATGTCGTTCGGCGCTGAGTGGCGAAACGTGAGATCGTCGTTGTGGCGGGCACCGCGCCCGACGCGGACCTCGAGGCCTCCCGTTGTCTTGAATCGGCGGTATGGCAGGGCCGCTTCCTGATCACCGCGACGCTGGGGGGGCGGGGCTGTAGGCAGCGACGCCTTTAGTACGTTCGCGTCGATGGAGCCGTCTCGTGTTCCTGAGAGCAATGCCTGCATGTGGTCCTGCTCCGTGATCGCCTGCTCGATGAGCCCAGGGAGTCGGCTTGCGGCACGCTCGGAGCGCGCCGCCCTGTCGTAGAAGCGTGCGGCGTTGTCGTGAGGCGCCAGCGCAGGGTCGAGCGCGATTTCGATGACCTCGCCCACGAAATCGGTCAGTGTGACGGTTGTCGCAGATGCAGGGATCTCACCGTAGCGGGCCAAGATCAGGTCTCCTGTGGCACGCAATTGGGTTGGCTCTTCCCGTTGGTCGAGCTGAGCTTGCAGGCGGACCACTCGCCGGTCGGCACGGGTCACAGCCTCTTCAAGCCGCGCCAGCAGTCCCGGTCCGATGGTCAGCGCCGCCGGAGCACCATTCTGGTCGGCAATCTCTACCGAGATTCGGAAGGCATCGAGCAGGTTGTCCGCTACGGCTGCCTCGCTGTCAGGCAGCCGGACAGGGTAGGGCTGGCTCCCCTGCTCGGAAGTGAGCACCCATGCGTTCTTTGGAAAGGAAGCCTTGGCCCACCCGCGCCAGAGAGCGTGGCCGTTCTCGGCGCCGCAAAGAGCCTTGGTGTTCAGAGGCGAGGTCCACGCGATCTTCCTCACGATTGCCTTTGGCCGGTCCGGGGCAGGGATCAGGCCAACGATGGATTCCCAGTCATCGGACGAAAGGTCTCCGCTGATTCCCTTGCGATAGGTGGGTGGGGGTGGAAGGTATGGGTGACCGATCCTGATCGGCCGACGCCCGTCTCGAGTCCTGAGAGCGTGCCGAACGGTCCGCTCCGGCCCCTCCGTTACGATCGCATTCATCTGGGTGCCCAGGACTTCGACGATCAGCTCGTGATATCCGGCTCCCTTCTCACGCGTCAGTTCGAAGGTCAGTAACCGCTCGTCGTCGGGCGCGTGGACCGAGCGAACACGAGATCTCAGCCGTAGATCTGCCGATTCAGGCTCGATGGCTTCGCGGAGAAGCGGGTACCCACGGTCCGGATGAAGTCGCCATAGGAGGGTGCGATCTCGGAAGAACAGGAGCACGTCGCGTGTGCGGCCGTCCAGTCGAATGGCGCGCAATCGAGCCCCGGAGAACGTGTCGTTCAACTCCGCGGCCAGGTGGCGGGTGAGGAGGGCGTCCCAGCGGATGGTCATACCCAAAGGTATGGTTGAGCCACCTGCGGGTGGAGGGCCTTACGGAAAGCTGGAGCCAGCAGGGCCAAAGGCATATCGTAGGTCCTCGACGTCAACTGTTTACCCAAGCCCCCACACACGTTGTCGAGCATCCATGAGATTGTCACGCGTGCCTCCGACGGTGATCTGCCTGCCTGGGCAGTTGCCGGTGACTCGCGCCGGGCGCACATGGGTCGCGTATCGACGCTCCTAGGTGCTTGGGCCGACCAGTTGGGACTATCGAAGGAGGACCGCGTCCGCTGGAAGGCCGTGGGCTTTCTGCATGATGCGCTCAGAGACGCGACACCCGAGGCCCTGCGACGTCGTCTGCCGCCGACGTTGGTTGATCTCCCGGATCCGATTCTTCATGGGCCGGCTGCAGCCGAGCAACTCCGAATCGACGGTGTGATGGACGGTGAACTGCTTAGGGCGATTTCGGGGCACACGGTTGGTGACCCTGACTTCGGCCTCATGGGCCGCGCACTCTATTGCGCGGACTTCCTCGAGCCTGGCCGGTCGTTTTTCACCGAGTGGCGTGAGGATCAGCGGGGGCGCATGCCTTCCGAGGTGAATGTGGTCGCGCGGGAGATCGCCGGGGCCCGGATCAGAAACGTGGTCGAGCGAGGGGGCACTATCTTGCCGCGGACGGTCGCGTTCTGGAATCGACTGGTCGAGGATGCGCTATGACGCGCGGCCGTCGAGTGATTCGTGATCAACGCCAAGCCTCCAGACGCATGAAGTTGGGTCGCGTCGGCGCTGTGGCCTTGCTGGTCCTCCTACTGGTCGGCGTCGGAGTCTTCTTCGTGGCTTCGGGCGGCGACCAAGAGCCGGCCGCTCAGGAGCCACAGGGCTGGACCAAAGGGCTCCTTCGGGTCGACGTGCGGAATGGCGGGGACGTGTCTGGCATGGCTGGATCGGCAACGCGGCGGTTACGGGCTGACGGCTTCGATGTCGTTCACTGGGGGAATGCGTCTGCCAGAGAACGAGGGCAGACTTCTGTTGTGATCGATCACGTCGGGCGGCCCGACATGGCTCAGGCCGTTGCCAAGGCTCTCGGAATCAGTAACGTCCAGTCCGATCCGGACCCGAATCTCTATGTCGATGTTTCCGTAATATTGGGAAAGGAGTGGGACCCCGACGTGTCGTCGGAGGACGACGCCCCTGCTGGTAGCCGACCGTGGTGGCATCCCCGCTCGTGGTTCGGTAGTTAGCGACGGTCCTCGGAATCTCCATCGGGGATAGTCTGGTCACCAACGGAGCCCTGCGGGGACGTGAAGCAACCGATGGCGAAAAAGGACAAAGCGCAGGCAGAGGACGCCCCGAAAGTCGAGCCGTCCAGCACCCGGGAAGCTGCGGCCCAGCGCCGTAAGGATCGGGGGGTGGAACGCGATGGTGAACCCAACTCTGCCGCCGAGTGGACGAAGTCGATCGTCATTGCCGTGGCGCTGTTCCTTTTCCTCCGGACGTTTCTGGTTCAGACTTTTGTGATCACCTCCGGCTCGATGGAGGAGACGCTGTTGGTCGGTGACATGTTGCTGGTCAATCGGGTCGCTATCGGATCACAGATTCCAGGGATGAGCATCCGGATTCCCGGATACTCTCGGCCCGGCCGGGGCGATGTGCTCGTCTTCGATCCGCCGCATGAGGCCGACCTGATGCTGATCAAGCGTCTCATTGGGATGCCGGGCGACACGCTTCAAATGCGGAACCGTGTCCTGTACGTCAACGGTGAGGTTCAGGACGAACCGTACGCCATTCATGACGGTGACGGTGACGATGTCCATCCATGGATGGTCTGGCAGCGCGACCACCTCATCGGTGACGCGGACGGGCGAAGCTATGCGCCGACTCGAGATAACTGGGGGCCGCTCGTGATCCCGGAGGATCGATACTTCATGCTCGGGGACAACCGAGAGCACAGTCTCGACTCTAGGTACTGGGGACTGCTGGAGGGCTGGCGTCTCGAGGGCAGGGCGGTCTTCACCTACTACTCGTACAACAAAGATTCCTACCGGCCTTTTCCTGCACTCCGTGAGGTGCGCTGGGGTCGGATCGGTCGAGTCATCCGCTAGGGGCCGCTAGCCCCTTATGTCGGCGGCGAGTCCTCGCTGACGGCGGTCTTGTTCTCGATCTGAACCAGGGTGTGACCGCGTAACTGACCGCACGCCGCATCGATATCTCGGCCGCGGGTCTCTCGAACGGCTACGGATACCCCTAGTCGCTCCAGTCCTTCTGCGAATGCCCGAATCCGGTTGTTCGGTGACGGCCCCCAGTCTTGATAGGGGATCGGATTGAAGGGGATCAGGTTCACGAACGCGCGCACCCGGTTGGCCAGCGCAGCAAGCGGTTCGATCAGTTCGACGGCATCGTTCACACCGTCGATCATCGTGTACTCGAAGGTGATTCGTTTTCCTCCACCGTCATCGAATTGCTCAAGTGCGTGGAGCACTTCGGGGAGCGGGTGCCGTTTTTCGAGCGGAATCAACTCCCGGCGGAGTTTGCTGGATGGAGCATGAAGGGACAAGGCGAGCCGGAACTGCTCTGGACGTTTCGCCAGCTCGAGGATGCCAGGCACGACGCCGACGGTCGAGACGGTGATTCGGCGAGCGCCGACGCCGTAGCCCCCGTTCAGAATTGTTAATGAGGGATGCACCGCCTTTCGGTTTGAGAGCGGCTCGCCCATCCCCATGTACACGATGTTTGAAATCGGACCGTAGTTGTTCTCTTCGGCCCAGCGCCGTGAAGCCCGGTACTGGCTCACGATCTCACCCGCGGTCAGCTGTCGATCAAAGCCGCCCCACCCGGTTGCGCAGAAAGTGCAGCCCATGGCGCAGCCGGCCTGGGAGGAGATGCACAGCGTCAATCTGTTCTTCGCGGGAATCAGGACGGATTCGACGAGCTCTCCGTCTTCCAGGCGCCACAAATGCTTGACTGTGCCGTCTTTGCTGCGTTGGATTGTCTGCGCTTCGGCCTCCGAAATCCGGAAAGCCTCTCCGAGAGCGGTACGTTCATCCGCGGGCAGGTCGGTCATCTCGTCCACGGACTGGACCAGGCGCTCGAACACCCAGCGCTCGACCTGTCTGCTCCGATATTCGGGCTGCCCGCGGGACGCAAAATGCTCGCTGACGGCCGCTCTGAGAGCGTCGGGCGTCATGGAGAGCAGGTCAGGTCGGAACTCTTTTGGCATTTGTCTTGCTTGAATCGTGATTTTCAGCCGTTTAACTTAGCCGCCCAGCGACGGGTGACGTAGCCGCTCCGCGGCTTGCTCCGCCGAACAGGAAAAGAAGACCTAGTGAATCGATTCAGTGTATGGGGCCCCGCCGCCGCATGGGCAGCCGTCCTTTTTTTGTTGAGTGCGGTCCCGGACCTGCGCGCCGGGTCCGGGTTCGGAATTCCGTACGGTGACAAGTTCGGACACTTCGTGCTTTATGGGGTTCTGGGGGTTGCACTTGCATGGGGACGAAATCGTGCGCCGGGGGTCATTCCCCACGTTCTCCTGCTAGCGCTGGGAGCGCTCTATGGCATCTCCGACGAGTTTCATCAGATGTATGTGCCGGGGAGACAACCTGACTTCGTCGACTGGATTGCTGATGTCGTCGGGCTCTCCATCGGGTATGGAACGATGCTGGCCGTTCTGGGCCGGCTTCAATACGCCAAGGAAGTGAAGGAATCGCTGCAATGACGGACATCGACATCGAGAAGACCGAACTGCGGAGCCGGATGGTCGGCGGACTCCGTGCATCCGACGAGGGTGCGACGGAAACACTCGCAGGCTGGGTGCACAGACGTCGCGATCTGGGGGGACTGCTCTTCGTCGACCTCCGCGACCGCAGTGGGCTTGTGCAGGTCTCGTTCGGCCCGGACTGGACGGAGCCTGAGTCTATGGAACGGGCTCACACGATCGGCCATGAGGACGTGATTCTGGTCCGTGGTATCGTCGGGGCTCGCCCCGACGGGGCGCGCAACCAGGATATGGACACCGGGGAGGTCGAGTTTCGGGCTGCCACAGTCCAGATCCTGTCCGATGCGCGGACGCCTGAGATCCCGGTCTATCAGGCTCCAGAAGATGAGCTGCCGGCCGAGGAGCTCCGTCTGCAGCACCGTGTCCTCGACCTCCGACGCCGTGAGCTTCAAGAGAATCTCATCCTCCGGCACAAGCTCGTGCTTGAGGTCCGGAACTACATGGACCAGCACGGATTCATCGAGGTTGAGACTCCGATTCTGACAAAGGCGACACCGGAGGGGGCGCGGGACTACCTAGTTCCGAGTCGTGTTCACAACGGTGAGTTCTACGCTCTGCCGCAGAGTCCCCAGATCTACAAGCAAGTGCTCATGGTCGCCGGCTTCGATCGGTACTTCCAGATCGCTCGATGCTTTCGCGATGAGGACCTCCGAGCCGACCGTCAGCCAGAGTTCACGCAGATCGATGTCGAGGCGTCTTTCGTCGATGTCGAGGACATTCTGGTCTGGATTCAAAAACTCATGGCCCGCCTCGCTGGGGTCGCGGGGATTGACGCGCCCTTGCCGTTCCCTCGCCTGAGCTGGACAGAGGCGATGGAGCGCTACGGGTCGGATCGACCCGACCTGCGTTACGAGATCGAGATCCATGACTGGACTGAGGCCACGGCGAGCATCGACTTTGGCATCATTCGGAGTCAGGTAGACGCGGGCGGCCGTGTTCGTGGCTTCCACCTTGAGGGGGGGGCGAGGCTTTCTCGTCGACAGATTGACATCATCGAGAAGGTGGCCAAGGCTTCCGGTGCGCCGGGACTCCTCTGGGCGAAGTGCTCAGAGGAGGGGACTTCCGGACCGCTAGGGAAGTTCCTGGCGCCAGAGAACGCCCAGGCTATGGGGCTTGCCCCGGGAGATTTGGCACTCGTTTCCGCCGGGCCAGACTCCCTGACCTCGGTCACGCTCGATGCGATTCGAATCGTGGCTGCGGAAACCATGGATTTGCCGGTGGTGCGCGAGCACGCATGGTTGTGGGTGACGGATTTCCCGGTGTTCGATGAGCACAATGGAGCGCTGGCGGCGAGCCACCACCCGTTCGTGATGCCTCATGCTGATGACATCGAATTGCTCAAGACCGATCCGGCACGGGTTCGGGGCACAGCGTATGACCTGGTCTACAACGGAACTGAGTTTGGGTCAGGGAGCCTCCGAATTCACGACCCGGAACTTCAGCGAACCGTGCTGCGTGCCTTGGGGATCTCGGATGAGGAAATCGAGCAGAAATTTGGGTTTCTGCTAAACGCCTTGGCGGCAGGTGCCCCTCCTCACGGTGGCATTGCATTGGGCGTCGACCGTATCGTTCAGCGCTTCACGAACTCGATGAGCCTTCGTGATGTGGTCGCCTTCCCGAAGACGACGGCTGCACGGGCTCTATTCGAGAGAGCACCGACCAGGGTCGGTGCCGAAGAGTTGGACGCTCTCGGCCTGATGGTGCGAGCGAAGGACGAAGACGAGCAGGGAGCCCAGGCGCTCCCCGGAGATTGAATGGCGAACAGCGATACGATGGTGGAACACCGACTGGACACGGAGGGCGCTGACCCTCTGATGCTTGCGGGCGTCAATGACCGCAACATGCATGAGCTCAATCGGCTCTTTTCGGTGCGTGTGGTGATCCGGGGAAATCACTTGATTCTCTCCGGTGAGCTGCCCTCGGTGGAGCGCGCGGTCCCGGTTGCTCAGCACATGGTGGAGCTGGCGCGTCTTCGGGCGCCGTTCGACACGCCGGATATTGCTCGGTTCGCCGAGGGGGTCAATGCCCTCGGAGCCGACGGTATCGTCCACCCGGACGACGAGGTGAGGATTGCGCTTCCGGGATCTCGGAAGCTCATCGTACCGAAATCTGACGGGCAGCGGAGCTACATCCAGTCGATCCAGAGCAACGACGTCGTGATCGGCATTGGGCCCGCCGGGACAGGGAAGACCTACCTGGCTGTCGCAGCTGCGGTCGATGCGCTCTACAAGAAGCGCGTGAAGCGAATCGTGCTGGCACGACCCGCGGTTGAAGCGGGCGAGAACTTGGGCTTCCTGCCGGGCGATCTCCAGGAGAAAGTCGATCCGTACCTGCGCCCCCTGTACGATGCCCTCGAAGACATGATCCCGCTCGATCGAGTTAGGCGTGCACTGGAGGATCAGACCATAGAGATCGCCCCACTCGCCTATATGCGTGGGCGGACGCTGTCCGATGCGTTCGTCATCCTCGATGAAGCGCAGAATGCGACACGTGCTCAGATGAAGATGTTTCTCACTCGGCTGGGGTTGAATTCCCGTGTGGTGATAACGGGAGACACGACACAGATCGACCTGCCGCGGAAGTCGGATTCCGGACTTCTCGAAGTGGAGCAGATACTCGGTGGCATCGACGGGATCGAATTCGCGTATCTCGACGCGAAGGACGTGATCCGGCACAGGCTCGTGAAGGACATCATTCGGGCCTACGAGCGTGGTGACGACGCGGACGGTGAGGCGTCGGACTCGTGAGTCGGCGAAAGGAAGAGCGTCCCCTGTCGATGTTGAGGTCGCTTTCCGGTGATCCGGGCGCGTCGCTGGGTGCGCGCGTGCGCCATCATGGGGCTCGCGTGGCGCTGCTAGTGGCGCTCTCCGGCATGGTGACGGTGCTTTTCCCGCCAGTCGAGGGAATGAACGTTACGCCGTACTCGGAGGGGATGGTCGCCCCCGAAGATGTGATCTCTCTGATTCGCTTCAGCGTCCCCAAGACGGCTGCGGAACTCGAGCGCGATCGGCGAGAGGCGGCGCAGGCTGTTCCGCGGACCTTCGACCAGCGTCCCGTCGCGGGTGACTCCGTCGCGGCTCGACTCGGGCGCTTCTTCGACCGTCTCGACACTGCTGCCGTGGCGGGAGACACACTGGGGATGGGCCGCATTCTACAGATGAGCCGCATCACGGCGGTCCCGTCACAGATGGAGTACCTGCTGGACGACGACCTGCGGGCCACGCTCAGAGTCGCCGCCCGGACCGCCGCGACCGAAGTTATCCCTCGCGGTATGCTGGACCCGGCCGAACTGGCCACGGTCACCACCGATCAGATTTACGTTCGCACCGGGGTCGATACCGGGGAGAAGACGCGGCAGGTCAGTGATCTTCGAACCTCTCGGGATTTCTATGTGGAGGCTGTGTCGCTCCTGCCACTCGACTTCCCTCCGGAATCTCAAGATCTGCTGCGACTCATCCTGATTTTCCATCTCGAATACAGCCTGGTCCCGAACGTCGTCGCGACGGAACGCGATCGGAGCGCGGCCACTGGATCGGTCGCAATGACCAAGGGTGATGTTTTGCAGGGTGAGGCCATTGTTCGCGCGGCTGACCCAATCGGACCCGAGACACTCGAGCGCCTCGATGCCTACGAGAACGCCCTGCGGGACGCCGGGATGCTCGAGGGCGAGGGCCCATTGGTGGCGGCCGTCATCGGCTCTTGGCTGCTGGCGTTCATGCTCCTGGGGATTTTCGGACTACTGCTGCTGTTCAGTCGCCCGCAGGTCTATGCGAATTTCCGATGGCTTATCATGCTTTCGCTGCTGACGGCTGCCTACTTCGGAGCGGCGTACGGTATTGCCCGCGCCGATCTGTTAACAGAGTTGCTTCCCATCGCTTTCGTTGCTTTGCCGGTGGCCGTGCTGTGGGACACGCGGATGGCACTTCTGCTCGTGCTCGTTCTGGCTGCGATCACCGGGACACTTCCCGCTTTTCCTTCTTACGGCACAGTCCTTGTCGTCATGGGGGGTGGGGCGGCTGCCGCCATGAGTGTGCGTGCCGTCCGACGGCGATCGGAGACCTGGGTGTCTATCGCGATTATCACGGCCGCTGCGAGCCTCGTGTCCCTCGCCTGGGGCCTGTCCATGTCACTCCCGCTTATCACGGTCGCGCGTGGGACGATCGCGATAGCTGCAAATGCGACGGTATCCGCATTGCTGGCGGTAGGCTTCCTATGGGTGTTCGAGTTGTTCACCGGGATCACCACGGACCAGACGCTTCTCGAATGGGCTGACCCCACACGCCCACTGCTGCGGCGCCTTTCGATGGAGGCGCCCGGGACCTACGCACACACCATCAACGTGGCGAATCTCGCCGAAGCGGCGGCGACCGAAATTGACGGGAACGGCCTGCTGTGCCGGGTCGGCGTGCTATATCACGATGTCGGCAAGATGCTGAAGCCGCACTACTTCGTAGAGAATCAGCCCGCCGGCCGGAACCCGCACGACAAGCTCAAGCCGGAAACGTCCGCCTCGATCGTACGGGAGCACGTCACAGAGGGAGTTCGTCTGGCCCGAGAGGCGAAGGTCCCTGCGGTCGTCACTCAGTTCATTCTTGAGCATCACGGCACGCAGAGGGTCGGCTTCTTCTACCAGAAGGCGCTTGAAGAAGCAGACGGTGATGTTGATCCGGCCCGTTTTTGCTATCCGGGACCGAAGCCTCAGTCGAAAGAGGCCGCGATCGTCATGCTGGCCGATTCTTGTGAGTCTGCGGCCCGTGCCATGGAGGACCCGACCTCTGACCGGATCCGAGACCTGATCAACATGGTCGTGGAAGGTAAGATCGCGGACGGCCAGCTCAATGAAGCACCTCTGACGCTCGAGGAGGTCGCCCGCGTGAAGGAGCAGTTCGTGAAAATTCTGGGCGGGGTCGTGCACCGAAGAATTGAGTATCCGGAGACGCGGCATCTCACAGATCAGAAGAACGGGGCAGATCAGGCGGCCGCCGAGGACGATACCGAGGCAGAGCCCTTTGAGGCTGGCGTTACGGTGACTGCAGTCGACCGGAAATCCGAAGAGAGTTGATCGTCCCCGGTGAATGAGTTCGAAGTCGTCGTCAACACCGGGAACTTCCCGGGTGTCGACGACGCACTTCTCGAGCGAGCGGTGGCGCATGCACTGATCGACGCAGGAGTAGATGGGGGCGAGGTGAGCATCACCCTGCTGGACGACCCCGGGATCCGTGAAATGAATCGCGAATATCTCGATCGGGATCGGACAACTGATGTCATCGCCTTTTCGCTGGACGAGGAAGCTCTCATGGGAGACGTCTACCTCGGCTTCGACCAGGCGACTCGGCAATCTACTGAACTCGGGATTAGCTTGAGTGACGAGCTGGCGCGCCTGGCCATCCACGGCACCCTCCATGTGCTCGGACACGATCATCCCGATGGCGCCGAGCCGAATGAGAGTCCGATGTTCGTGCTTCAGGAGCGCCTGCTCGGCGAGGTTCTCACGATCTGAAACGCGGACCGAGGTCCTGTCCTGATCGGGGTGTGAGTGCTCCGAACCGTGGGTTGCTTCGGTTCGAGTCCGCCGGGATCTTCAAGGACTCGGTCGGACCCGCTCTGGATCCGATTCTTCGCCCTCGCGCACGAGAGACCCGATGAAACCTGTCCGCGACGACAACGAGGCGGTGCAGGGCCGAATCGAGGCCCTATTGGCCGAGAGCGACCTCGCTGCTGCTTCGTTGTTGGTGGGCGATCTTCATCCTTCTGACCTCGCTGACATCGTCGAGCGACTTGAGGACAGGTATCGGGTCGCGTTCCTGTCGGCGCTGCCCACAGAGGTCGCGGGAGAGACCCTGGCCGAGATGGAGCACGGCGAGGACCGCGGAGACCTGCTGGCCGCGCTTACAACCGAGAAGGGAGCCGAACTTCTCGAAGACCTCGCAGACGACGACGCCGCCGACCTGATTGGCGAACTCGAACCGCCTGAGCAGAAGAAGCTTCTGGATGCGCTGCCGGACGAGACCGCCGGATATCTGATTGGGCTGCTCCAGTACGACGCGGAGAGTGCAGGCGGGCTCATGACTCTCGACCTCGTCGCGGTCGAGGGATCTGTGTCGGCGGCTACGGCTCTGGAACAGGTGCGGCTTCAGGGCCGCGAGGTCGAGGAATTCTACACCGTGTTCGTGGTTGACGGCAGCAGGCGGCTGCTCGGCACGTTACGCCTGGACGACCTGGTCATTGCCGACCCGTCGTCGAGCATCGATGGCCTCGTGACCGAGCCGGTCGCGACCGTCGACCCCCACGACGATCAAGAAGAAGTCAGTCGGCTGATCTCTCGTTACAACCTGGCGGCGATCCCGGTGGTCAGTCCCGATGGGCATCTCCTCGGGCGCATCACGTTCGATGATGTAATTGATGTCCTAGAGGCAGAGCAGACAGAGGACATCCTCCGACTCGCTGGTATTGCGGACGAGGATGAACTGAGACACAACTGGGTTGAGTCGGTTCGCACCAGGCTTCCCTGGCTCGTTCTCAACCTCGTGACTGCTTCACTCGCGGCGCTGGTCATTCTGGTATATGAGGACGTCATTCAGCAGGTGATTACGCTGGCGTTCCTCGCTCCGATCATCGCCGCTCTCGGCGGGAGCTCCGGCACACAGTCGCTTGCGATCACAATTCGCCGCCTGACCATCGAGGGGCCCGGAGGCGCGCATGGCTTCGTGCTGAAAGAGATCCTGATCGGTCTTGTCATTGGTGGTGTGCTCGGCGTTGGGATCGCCGTGCTCGCGATTATAGTCGACGGGAGTCCGATGCTCGGCCTCGTCGTGATGCTCGCGATGTGGGGCAACCAGGTCGTGGCCGGCTTCGCCGGAGCTTTCGTACCGGCAACTCTCGACCGGATAGGGGTAGATCCGTCTGTTGCCTCATCGGTCTTCGTTCACACACTCACGGATCTGTGCGGATTCTTCCTTCTTCTGGGGCTCGCGTCGAAGCTCTTGCTCAACTGAGCGCATCGCCGCGCCTCGGTCGGGCTATGCGCGCTGAGTGTCCACGATGAGCAGACGAAGACGATCGCTGTCGGTGCTGCGACGGCTGACCCCATTCGCGATCGCGTTTCTCCGTGATCGCCGTTCCTGCATTCTGTTCGGCCGGCCGGCTGTGCGTTCGGTCGAGCACCACGCCAAGAGGGCGGAGAAGCTCTCCGGCACGCTGGCGAAACTGGGGCCTACGTTCATCAAGATCGCTCAACTCCTGAGTGCCCGGGCCGACATTCTGCCTGAGCCCTACTTGTCTGAAATTGCTAAGCTACAGGACCGGGTCCCCCCCGATTCAGCAGAGGCAATTCGCCGCGTCATCGAGGCAGAACTGGGTTCTCTCACGAGTGATCTCTTCGAGACGTTTGAGGACGAGCCGATGGCAGCAGCCAGTCTGGGGCAAGTGCACCGAGCGAGGGTTCACGGGCAGGACGTGGTCGTAAAGGTGCTGCGGCCCGGGGTCGAGGCGTCCGTCGCCCTCGATCTCGACATCTCCTTCCGACTCCTTTTTTGGCTCAACATCGCGTTCCCGAATCATCATGTGAGGGGCCTCACAAACGTCGTTCGTGAGTTCTCGGTTCGCGTCAAAGACGAGATGAATTTCGAACAGGAAGCGTTGAATGTGGCCCGCTTTCGGGCAGCCTTCGCGGACCAGCGTAAGGTGCGTGCGCCGAGAGTGTTCGACGAGTTCACTCGACGTCGAGTACTCGTCATGGAGCGGATCGAAGGAACTAAGATCGATCGTCTGCACGCCCAGTTCGAGTCGGGACGGCTTTCGTTTCGACAGGTCATGGAGACGCTGACCAACGTCTATCTCAGGATGATGATGGTCGATGGCTTCATGCATGCGGACCCTCACCCCGGCAATCTTCTGGTGGAGAAGGACGGCACGCTCGTCGTAATCGACTGGGGCTCGGTGCTGGAAGTGCCACGTTGGACTCGTGAATCGATCCTCGGTGTCGTACTCGCGTTGGGCCGCGAGGACATCGACGCTGTCATCAACGAGATGTATCGACTGGGGATGATCAGCGCGGAGGTGTCCCGAGGCGAGATTCGCGAGGCCGCCACCGAGATCTTGCGCATCGTGGATCGGGCTAAGACTACGAACCACTCCGTCATCGTGAACGACGTGATCGCGGAGTTGCTCGACACCTTCTACACGTGGCCGCTCGTCCTGCCACAGGATCTGGTCTACTTCTTCCGCACTGCGGCCCTTATCGAAGGCTTGGCCTTCAATTACGACCGGCGATTCGATGGGCTCTCGTTCATCCGTGGCGTGGTGATGGAAAACAAAGTTGAGCTGCTGAAGATGACCCATAGGCAGCCCGCGCAGATCGCCAAGAATTTCGTGGAGGAGTCTCAGTCAGTCGTGCGATCCGTGCGGGACCTTGTGACGCGCGCTGAGCGTGAGGAGCTTCGCGTCCGGGTTCATCCCAGAGATATTCAGGCCCAGGAACGCTTTCTGCACCTTCAGGCCCGCCGGCTCCTGCTCAGCATTTTCGCCTCAGTCACCGCGGTGATTACCTCGATTCTTTTCATAGCGTTGAGGAATTGGTGGCTGCTAGGGTTTGGCCTGCTCGCAGCACTCATCATGTTCATCGTTGTGCTCTTCATTCCGACTCATCTTCTCGAGAATCCTCTTCGACATGCACGCGGCATCCGGCCGGATGAGCGACGGTGACGCGGCGGGGATCTGACACCATGGTGTCCAATGCTTTGAATCCCGCGGTTGCCCAGACGCTAGAACGCTTTCGGGAAGGGAAGACGCTCGCTCTCGCCCGCGCGATCTCAATCGTAGAAAATGAGCGAGAGGGTTTTCAGGAACTGCTCCACACCGTAATGGAGACGGGCCCGAAGGCGATGAGGGTGGGGCTCACCGGACCCCCGGGGGCCGGCAAGTCCAGCCTTGTAGCGGCGATCGCAACGGCTTATCGAGCGGCAGAGGAGCACGTCGGAGTCGTGGCGGTAGACCCGACGTCGCCCTATTCAGGCGGGGCGTTGCTGGGCGACCGAATTCGTATGAATGACATCGCGACGGACCCGGGCATCTTCATCCGGTCGATGGCGACCCGTGGCTCACTGGGTGGCCTGGCCACCACGACCAAAGAAGTGGTTGACCTCATGGACGCGTTTGGGTTCGACCGCGTCCTGGTAGAAACGGTCGGAGTCGGCCAGACCGAGCTTGAGGTGACCGCAGCAGCCGACACGGTGGTCGTGGTGCTCGTCCCGGAATCGGGCGACGCCATTCAAGCGATGAAAGCGGGCCTCATGGAGATTGCCGACATCTTCGTGGTGAACAAGGCGGATCGGCCCGGCGCGCCCAAGCTGGTCAAGGAACTCAGGCAAGCGCTGCACCTCCGTGCCGGAAGCGCCATGAGGGACGTTCCTGCCCATCACGGTGTTGATCTGAGTCGAGTCTTGAAGAAAGAGCAGGACACGGACGCCCCGGCGCCCGAGCCGAATGGGTGGGAGATTCCGGTCCTGACGACAACTGCTCTCACCGAGGATGGTGTTCCGAAGCTGCTCGAAACGATCGAGTCGCACCGGATGTTCCTGACGGAGAGTGGCCAGCTTGCGTCCCGGAGACGAGAACGGGCTGCGATTCGCATCCGCGATGTCGTCGACCGCGAGCTGCGCCGAGTAGCGTGGCGGTCCCCGGAAGCAACGGTGTTGCTCGAGTCCGGAGTGGAGCGGATCGCGTCCGGCACCGGAACACCCTATTCGGCGGCGCGCGAAATTCTTGAGACACTACTGCGCTGATTGCCAGCCGGAACGAGAGCGGATAGCGGCATAACCCCTGCGCTCACATCGAAAACAGCGGTATCTTCCCTAGAGTTCGAAGCATTCAGGAGTAGATATGTCGACCATCGAAAAAGGCTTACTGGACCGGACGCAGCTCGAAGGCCGTGTTCAGGACCAGGCGGACGAGATCGCCCGCCTGAAAGCAGAGCTCTCGGAGTGGGAAGAGACGTACGACGACACGCCAAAGCGGGACGCCCTGTTCACGAGCGTCTCTGGACGTGAGGTCCGGCCGCTCTATACCGAGTTGGACGTCACCGGAGAGGGAGAAGACCTCGGATACCCGGGCGAATACCCGTTCACACGCGGGCCGTACTCGACGATGTATCGCACGCGACTCTGGACCATGCGTCAATTCGCGGGTTTCGCGACCGCTGAGGAGACGAACGAGCGCTATAAGTACCTGCTGGCGCACGGGCAAACCGGGCTGAGCGTCGCCTTCGACTTCCCGACCCTCATGGGATACGACTCTGACCACCCGCGCTCGCTTGGTGAGGTCGGGGTGTGTGGTGTCGCGATCTCGTCGCTGGCGGACATGGAACGGCTGTTCGACGGAATTCCCCTCGATCAGGTTTCGGTCTCCATGACCATCAACGGACCTGCCATCATTCTCTTCTGCTTCTACGTGGCAGCGGCGGAGCGACAGGGAGTCGATGTCAGCGTGCTCCGAGGGACGGTGCAGAACGACATCCTGAAAGAGTACCAGGCGCAGCACGCCTGGGTGTACCCGCCCGAGCCTGCATTGCGGTGCATCGTCGACATGTTCGAGTGGTGCAGCGAGCACACACCCAAGTACAACCCGATCTCGATTTCCGGATACCATATCCGTGAGGCGGGCTCTACCGCCGTCGAGGAGCTGGCGTTCACCCTTCGCAACGGCTTCGAGTATGTCGAGCGCGGGATCGCGCGCGGACTGGATGTGGACAGTTTCGCCCCACGGCTCTCGTTCTTCTTCGATGTGCACAACGACTTCTTCGAGGAGATCGCGAAGCTCCGTGCGGCGCGTCGAATCTGGGCTCGTGGCATGAAGGAGAAGTACGGGGCGAAGAACCCGGACTCGTGGCGCCTGCGCACTCACTGCCAAACGGCAGGTGTCAGCCTCACCGCGCAGCAGCCAGAAAACAACATCGTTCGCGTCGCGTACCAGGCGATGGCCGCCGCCCTCGGTGGGACGCAGTCCCTTCACACCAATTCGATGGATGAGACGCTCTCTCTACCGACGGAGAAAGCGGTTCGCATCGCGCTTCGGAGCCAACAAATTCTGGCGTATGAATCCGGCGTCGCGAATACGATCGACCCGCTGGCGGGTTCTTATTACGTCGAGTCACTCACCGATGAACTTGAGCGCGAGGCCCTTGAGCTGTTCGATGAAATCGACGCGATGGGGGGCGTGGTCGCCGGTATCGATGAAGGTTGGTTCCAGCAGGAGATCGCAGCTTCGGCCATGCGCCAACAGCGTGAGATTGAGTCGGGCGACCGGGTAGTCGTTGGTGTGAACCACTTCACCGAGGGGTCGGGGAAGCTCGAGATCGACATCCTCAAGCTCGATCCGCAGATCGAAGAGCGGCAGGTCGCGAAAATGGCCGAGATGCGCGACGCCCGAGACGGCGAGCATGTCGCCGAGACACTCGCTGCCCTGACGGCAGCCTGTGGAACTGACGAGAATGTCGTCCCCAGAATTCTCGACTGCGCTCGAGTGTATTGTACTCTTTATGAGATCCGCGCCGCGATGGAAGAGGTCTTCGGTGCGTACAAAGAGCCCGTATTTTTCTAGGTGAATTAAATTCATGTCTGACGAACGAAAAATCAGAATCCTCGTCGCCAAGCCCGGCCTCGATGGTCACGATCGTGGAGCGAAGATCATCGCAAGTGCATTCCGGGATGCCGGATTCGAGGTGATCTATACGGGTCTGCATCAAACACCTGAGATGATTGTGAGCGCGGCCGTGCAGGAAGACGTCGACGTCGTTGCTATGTCGGTACTGTCTGGGGCCCATATGACGCTTTTCCCCAGGGTGAAGGCGTTGCTCGACGAGGAAGGGGCAGACCAGGTACTGCTTACCGGGGGTGGCATCATCCCGGAGGACGATGTGACGGAGCTCGGGACTCGCGGTATTGGGCGGCTCTTCGGTCCCGGGACGACCACGTCCGATGCAATCGCGTATGTGACGGAATGGTTTGCCGCCCAGCGATCGGTTTCGTGACTGGTGTCGCCAAGGAGGCTTCCGGTCGCCTGGCATCTCTTTCCGCTGAGCTTAAGGAACTCCGGGCCCAGATACGTGAAGGGGGTGGCACCAGGCGCGTAGAGCGCCAGCACAAGCAAGGGAAGCTCACGGCCCGTGAGAGGGTTGACCTTCTCCTTGACGAAGGTGCCCCGGCAGTAGAGATCGGGATGCTGGTGGCGCACGACCTGTACGAAGGCGAGGCGCCCGGCGCAGGAGTCGTAACCACGGTCGGGCGCGTCGAGGGCCGGGAGGTCGTCGTCGTCGCAAACGATGCGACCGTGAAGGCCGGATCCTGGTGGCCGGAAACGATCACGAAAATTCTGCGGGCTCAGGAAATCGCGATGCGCTGCCGCGTCCCGATTGTCTACCTCGTCGACTCTGCGGGGGTGAATCTCCCGTATCAGGGAGGCGTTTTCCCGGGACAGTATGGTGCCGCGCGCATCTTCTACTACAACTCGATTATGCGTCGCTACCTGCGGATTCCACAGCTGGCCGCGGTTATGGGCCCGTGCATCGCGGGTGGGGCGTACCTGCCCGCTCTGTCCGACGTCATTCTCATGGTGGAAGGCACGTCGTTTATGGGTCTGGGCGGCCCTAACCTCGTAAAGGGTGCCACTGGACAAGTGGTCGGCTCGGAAGAGCTCGGAGGCGCCCAGATGCACACTCAGCTCAGTGGTGTGGCCCACTACATGGTGCCCGACGACCAAGCGTGCATCACCCGCCTTCGCCGACTGGTTTCGGAACTGCCGGTCGAAGTCCCAGTGTCCGACCGCATGGCGACGCCACCGAAGCGACTGGCGTACGATTTGTACGATCTCCTTCCGGACGATCATCGGCAGCCGTATGACATCCGAGAGGTCCTCGACTGTATTCTCGACGGCGAGGGGCTTGACGAATTCCAGCCTGAACATGCAGGCGAAATGATCTGCGGAACCGGTTTTCTGGACGGAATCCCTATCGGAGTGATTGCCAACGCTCGCGGCATGTTCAAGCCCGCCAGCGGAGGCGCGCCTCACTTTGGTGGCATCGTGTATACGGAGAGTGCCCGGAAGGTGGCGTACTTCATTGAGACCATGAATCGTCACAAGACGCCCCTGCTCTTTGTGCAGGACGTGTCCGGTTTCATGGTGGGTACCGAGGCGGAGCACTCGGGTATCATTCGGGCCGGTGCGGACTTCGTGGAAGCCATGGCCACGGCTACGGTCCCGAAGCTCGTCCTGACGCTCAATCATGCTTCGGGGGCGGGTTACTATGCTATGGCCGGCCAGGGCTTCGACCCCGACTTCATTCTTTCCCTCCCCACCGGCCGGATGGGTGTCATGGAAGGCTCCAGTGCTGTGATGGCCCTGTTCAGTGGCCAACTAGACAAACTCAAAAAGGAAAGACTCGTGCCTGACGAGGATCTGACAATGAAGATGGACGAGGTGCGCGCCGAGTATGATCGTCAGCTCGACGCCCGTTTCGCGGCTGCTCGAGGATTTGTGGATGAGGTCGTGCTTGCCGAGGAGCTGCGACCGGCGCTCGGGCTACTTCTGCGCGCCTCGGGACAGAACCCGGGCCCGCATATTGGTGCGTTCCAGATCCCTGAAGGGGTGCGATGAGCCAGTCCGCGGGGCGAGACGGAAGCCTGGTACGGATCGCGAGTGGGCAGGGGTTCTGGGGTGATGATCCCGAGGCTCCGGTCCGCCAGGTGCAAGGCGGAAATATTGACTATCTCATGCTCGACTATCTGGCCGAGGTCACGATGTCGATCATGCAGAAGCAACGGGCGAGGGATCCGGAAGCCGGATACGCGCGTGACTTCGTTCCTTTGATGGAACGCATCTTCGCCAAGTGTGTCGAGGATGGTGTTCGAGTCGTGACCAACGCCGGAGGGGTAAATCCGGATGGATGCGCGGATGCGCTGGTCGAGGCGGGCCACCGTGCCGGGGTTTCGGGTAAGGCCAAGGTCGGACTGGTTACCGGAGATGACCTGATGGGTCGGCTCGATGAGCTGCTTGATTCCGGGCACGACCTCTCGAATATGGAGACCGGCGAACCGCTCTCGGTGATTCGTGATCAAGTCCAGAGCGCGAATGCATACATCGGGGCTGCGCCCATCGTCGAGGCCCTCGGTCTCGGAGCGGACGTCATCGTGACCGGTCGCAGTACCGACACAGCGCTCACCTACGGTCCCTTGGTTCATGAATTCGGGTGGTCTTCGGACGACCACGACCGGATTGCTGCAGGTGTCGTGGCCGGGCACATCAATGAGTGTGGCGCCCAGTGCACAGGAGGAAATTGCCTCATCGACTGGTGGGACATCCCCAATCTGGCCGCAGTCGGCTTCCCGATCGTCGAAGTGAGTCCGGATGGGACCTTCATCGTTACGAAGCACGCTGGAAGCGGGGGCAAGGTGACCCGGGCATCCGTCGCCGAGCAGATCGTCTATGAAATGGGTGACCCTGTGACCTACATCACTCCGGATGTCGTCGCGGACTTCACCACAATCCATCTGGACGATCAGGGCAACGACAGGGTGCGCGTACACGGGATCAAGGGAGGGCCACGTACGGACTTCCTCAAAGTGTCGATCGCCTATGCAGGCGGATGGAAAGCCACCGGTACGCTCACGTATTCGTGGCCCGATGCAGCCGCGAAAGCGACGGTCGCAGACAAGATTCTGCGCGAGCGCCTGGATCGACTCGGACACACGTTCGATGAGATCCGGACCGAACTCGTTGGTTGGGATTCCACACACGGACCCCTGGTGGGTCCGCCCCCCGCCGACATCCCGGAAGTCCAGCTCCGGGTCGGAGTACGTTCCAGTGACCGCGCTGCCGTAGAGCGCTTCTCCCGAGAGATCGCTCCGCTGGTACTCACCGGCCCTCCGTCGGTGACGGGCTTCGCGGGCGGTCGGCCTCGAGTCCAGGAAATCATGGCGTACTGGCCGGCGCTTCTGCGTCGCGAAGTCGTCGAGGACCACCTGAAGGTGGAGGTTCGTGACGTATGACTCGCATCCAAATGGTCCATCTCGCCCACACCCGGTCAGGCGACAAGGGAGACACAGCCAACGTAGGGGTCATCGCGTACGACGCCGCGCACTTCGATCTCCTCCGCGAGCAATTGACTTCGGAGGCAGTGAAGGAGCATTTCGGCTCGATGGTCAAGGGGCCTGTCGAGCGCTTTGAACTACCAAACTTGAGCGCACTCAATTTTCTGCTCCACGGTGCGTTAGGCGGTGGGGGGACGATGTCGCTGATGAACGACGCTCAGGGCAAGGTCTTCAGTACCGCCCTTCTCCGCATGGAAGTGGAGGTGTCTGAAGAGGTCGCTGCGGCGACGTCGGGACGTGGGCGGATACCGGAGGGATGGAGCCCCAAATGACCCTCGACTCGCTTCTCATCTATGATGTGGCCGATAGCGTAGCGACCCTGACGCTGAATCGTCCGGAGAAGCGCAACGCCCTGAACGGGGCTCTCGTAGCTGCGCTGAAGAGAGGTGTCGCTCGAGCAGTCGACGAGGATGCGGTCCGCGTGGTCGCGCTGCGTGGCGCTGGAAAAGACTTTTGTTCTGGTGCTGATCTCGCTGAGCTCAAGAAGATCTCAACCATGGGCACAGCGGAGAACCTCGAAGACGCACGTTCGCTCGGCGCTCTCTTTTCTCAGATCCGGTCCTGTCCAAAGCCAGTGGTCGCCGTGGTCCACGGTCGTGCACTGGCCGGTGGTTGTGGCCTCGCGACGGCCTGCGATCTCGTGCTTGCGACGGACGACGCGATGTTCGGATATCCGGAGGTGTACCTCGGCTTCGTTCCCGCGCTGGTGATGACGATTTTGCGCCGTAGGATGGGCGAGGGAAGGGCCTTCGAGCTTGTTGCTCAGGGCGACCGGTTCGATGCGGTGCGAGCAGAGACCCTCGGGCTCGTGAACCAAGTATGGCCAAGCGCCTCATTCGAGACGGAGGCCCATGCCTATCTGATCGCGCTGGCGAGGAAGCCCGCTTCAGCTCTGGCTCTGACGAAATCGCTTCTTTATGAGCTCGACGGTCTGGACTTCGCTTCCGGCATGGAAAGGGCAGCAGAAGTGAATGTTGAGGCTCGGGTGACAGGGGAGTGCCGAGATGGAGTCCGGCGCTTCCTCGAGAAGTCGAAGGACTGACCGTCCGACGATGAGGGGAGGCCGAGGCAGTCGCGACGACCAGTTTCTCGAATGGAAGATCGGGATCTTCTCGATCGCGGCGGCTGTCGGGCTCTCGGGCATATTCTTTGAAAAACGCTGGATTACAGGCGTGGCGCTCGCATTGCTCATGTCCGCGATGCTTCTGAGATTCCTTCCCGTGCGTGCAACGGACCCGGCGGTGGATGATGGGCATGACGAAGCTGACATGAAGGACGACTCTCTTTCGTCGGACTAGCCTGAGGCGTAAGGCCGGCTCCCGCATCCCACCGCCCGGGACTCTCCGACACCCTTCTTCATGGTGTCGCCCCCCCTGTTCTTCGCGCGGCACTCGGGTACCCGAGTGCCGCACCGGCCGCCATAGTCGCGTTGTTGGGTACCCGGCCGGAGACATGGCTGTGTCTGACGTGCCGGACGGGCTGCTGGGCGCACTGGACCGTTCAGGAGGCATCCGACGCGTGGTTCCGGTGTGTCCATGACCAGTAGAACCCACGCTGCTCGACAGTGCCCTTGACGCACCGGGTAGGGTTTTTCCGTAAGGCGAATCTCGATTCGGCGGCGCATCGCCGTCGCCATATATTCGCCAAACCTGATGCCGTGGAAGAGTTTGCACGGACCCGCGAATGCCGCCGAAAAGTTCTTTTACGCTACTTTGGTGAGATCATAGTGGAAGATTGTGGACTCTGTGATCGATGTGGATGCGACTTCATATCGGGAATGCCTGCCGTTGATGGATAGATATCTGACCGCCGAGCACATCGCTCTTCGTGAGCGTGTGAATCGGTTTGGACATGAGGCGATCGCCCCGGTGGCTCGTGAAATTGACGAGACCGGAGAGTTCCCGTGGGAGAACATCAAGGGCATGGCTGAGATGGGCCTGTTCGGTGTTCCCGTACCGCGTGACCTCGGGGGAATGGGCCTCGACTATCTGAGCTACATCCTCGTCGTTGAGGAACTCGGAAAGTTTGACGCGAGCCACTCGATTACCGTTTCCGCTCACACGACGCTCGGTCTCTCGCCGATTCTCTCATTCGGGACAGATGAGCAGAAGCGGGCATTTGTTCCCGCGCTCGCGTCGGGAGATGTACTCGGCGGATTTGGGCTGACCGAGCCGGGGGCCGGTTCAGACGCCTCGGGCACGCGGACGAGGGCTGTTCGGGAAGGGGATGGATATCGGCTCAATGGATCCAAGATTTTCATCACGAACGCAGGCGTGGGTGAGATCTTCGTAGCGACTGCGGTCACAACACCCGGTCGGGGCTCCAAGGGGATCAGCAGCTTCATCGTGTGTAAGCCGACGGTCGACCTCGCGCGTGCCGAGACGCTCGACTACGGCCACCGGAGCGACCTCCCGTTCGCGGAGGGTTTCCGGGCTGGTGAGAAAGAGGACAAGATGGGCTGGCGGGCGTCTGATACGCGCGAGCTGCATTTTGAGGACGTTTTCGTCCCTGAGGCACACCGCCTCGGCGAGGAAGGCCAAGGCTTTACAAATTTCATGAAGACGCTCGATGCCGGCCGTATTGGTGTCGCGGCGCTCTCGCTCGGGATTGCGGAAGGCGCTCTTGATACGGCCGTTCGTTACACGAATGAGCGCGAGCAGTTCGGTCAGCGCGTCTGGGACTTTCAGCAGGTTCAGTTCAAGCTGGCTGAGATCGCGACGGATATTGAAGCCGGACGCCATCTCACCTATCACGCGGCGTGGCTCAAGGATCAGGGGCAGCCGTTCGGAAAGCAGGCCGCCATGGCGAAGCTCTTCTGTTCTGAGCTTTCCATGCGCGCGACGCTCGACGCGATCCAAGTAATGGGTGGCGCTGGGTACACGAGTGACTACCCGGTGGAACGGATGATGCGTGACGCAAAAATCTGCGAGATCGGTGAAGGAACGAATGAGATTCAAAAGATCGTCATTGCGCGCACAATGCTTCGCGAGATGATGACCGAACCACAGATGGCAACAACACCGGGCGCGGCTAGGGAGCCGGTCGGTGTCTAAATGAACTAAGGAACGTTGGTCCAAAGCGGTCGGGGTGTGCGTCTGAAGTTTTACGGGACGACGCCGCTCTACTGCGCCTGGTAGACACCGGAATTTGGTGGTCGCCGAGGCTGCACGTTTTCGTTTTTCGCGACGAGCAGCCCCGGGACGCCCAAGGTGCCGGTGAGGGTCAAAGGGCTGACCAGACAATTGGAGGACACAGTTTGAGGAGAGAAATCCTCGTGAGCTCGAACCCACAAGAATCGTGGGTCGCGCTCCGTGAAGACAACAAATTGGTCGAGGTCATGTTTGACCGCCCCGATCAGAATCGGGTCCTTGGCGACATCTTCCTTGGGAAGGTCGACGCCGTGCTTCCGGGCATTCAGGCTGCTTTCGTTGACATCGGGACCGGGAAAGCAGGATTCCTGCACGTTTCCGATCTGAATCTTGGAGACGAGGACGAGGGCAGTGGAAAAGGCCGCGGTCGTGGACCTCGGCGCAGTCGCCAGCTCCCGCCGATCCAGGATCACATCCGGAAGGGCCAGACACTCCTGGTGCAGGTCACCAAGGAGGCGATCAGCACGAAGGGGCCCAGATTAACCGCGCAGATTTCTCTGCCGGGTCGATTCCTAGTGTACATGCCTCAGGCATCACGAGTAGGAGTCAGCCGCAAGATCGAGGGCCGAGACCAGCGTACCAAGCTACGGAAGATGGCTCAGAAGATTCTCCCGGATAACTCTGGTGGAATCATCGTACGCACGGTTGGAGAAGAGGTCACTGCGGAGAAGCTCGAGCGCGAGTTCAAGCGACTTCACGAGCGTTGGAAGGAAATCGACGCGGCTGCAAAGTCGAAGAGCGCCCCGGCTGCTGTGAATCGGGAAGCGACTCTGATCAGCGGCGTGATCAGGGACCTGTTTACCGACAAGTTCGAAGCTCTTCGCGTCGACTCTCAGGGTGCGTACGACGAGATCGTCGACTACGTGAAGAATGTCGACCCTGACCTGCTCGATCGGGTCCACCGGTACCAAGGCTCTTCATCCCTCTTTGACGAATTCGGAGTCGAGGAGGACATCCAGAAAGCCTTCCGTCGTAACGTCCGACTCAAGTCCGGCGGGAGTCTGGTGATCGAGCCGACCGAAGCGCTGGTCTCCATCGATGTGAACACCGGTCGCTTTACTGGGAAGGGCAAGAAGGACCCTGAAGAGACGATCGTGAAGACGAACATGGAGGCGGCTGGTGAGGTGGCGAAACAGCTTCGCCTGCGAGACGTCGGCGGGATCATCGTCGTCGACTTCATCGACATGGAGTCCCAGTCGAACCGCGACAAGGTGCTGAGAGAATTGCGCTCACACCTGAGCCTTGACCGGGCGCGTACGAAGGCGTTCGAGATTTCCCATCTCGGTCTGATCGAAATGACCCGCCAGCGTGTGCGGCCGTCAGTGTTCAATTCTCTCACGTCGATCTGTCAGTCGTGTGGCGGAATCGGCCGGGTGTATACGCCAGCGACGGTGGTGCGCCAGATCGAGCGGACGCTCAAGCGAGCCGCGTCATCAAACGAGGAGAAGAGTATCGTCGTTCGGGTGCACCCCGAAGTCGCGTTGCGAGTCATCGAAGAGGAGCCAGGTTTGCTCAAGCGTCTTATGGACAAAACCAGCCTGGACCTTCGACTCCGAGACGATCCGCTGATGCGGCTGGACGAGTTCCGCCTCCTTTCCGGAACCGCGGAGAACGACATCACCGACAAGTACGCGGCCTGATCAGAGAATTGACGATCTATACGTCTTGACCCCCCCGCGGGTCCTTTCGACATTTACTGGCTCTGCACCGAAGTCCGAGCCCAATTGGGAACTCGATATGTACGCCGTTTTTCAGACAGGTGGTAAACAATTCCGGGCCGAGCCCGGTAGCCGCTTCCGGATTCCTTCGCTCGAAGTGGAGCCAGGAGATTCAGTGACGTTCGACCACGTTCTTCTCGCCGGTGACGGCGAAGAGAAGGTGCAGGTCGGTGCACCCACCGTGGACGGTGCTTCAGTGAAAGCTGAAGTCCTGCGCCACGGCCGCGCAGACAAGATCATCGTGTTCAAGCGGAAGCGCCGGAAGGGTTACCGGAAGAAGCAAGGACACCGCCAGAACTATACGGAGATTCGAATCGAGGAAGTCGCGCTCGGTTGAGCGTAACTCGATTCTCTCAATAGAAGGGGTATTCAATGGCACATAAGAAAGCTGGTGGTTCGAGCAGGAACGGACGGGACAGCAACCCGAACCGTCTTGGCGTGAAGCGAGCTGGTGGTCAGCCAGTGCGAGCTGGTGGCATCATCATCCGTCAGCGCGGCACGCGAGTTCACCCCGGTCGCAATGTCGGTCGAGGCAAGGATGACACTCTGTTTTCTCTCATTGATGGCGTCGTGACGTTCGAGCGCATGAGGGCCCGTAGCGTCGTTTCAGTTTACGCCGCAGAGTAGTTCCCAACGCTTATAGGAGTCCGGCCCGCGGCATCACAACGCGTGGCCGGACTTCTTTGTATATCTGCGCGTGGTTGCGCAGATGGAACGCCCGAGCCGATTCCGGATCTTTGATCTCAGAATCCTGATTCTCCGCTATTACGTGCGGAGATGAAAGGGCGACAATAGAAGGAGGACGGCGATGTCTGCCATGAACCTTCGCGGGCTTGATGTCCGTGTCGATAGATGGGATTCCCTTGTGGAATCTGAGCAGGATCGGAGGGTTGAGCTTTCGCGAATCCGTTGGTTAGGGCCGCTTCTGGTCGTGCCGCTGCTGGCGGTGTTCCTCCTCTGGATTGGCCAGGATCCGGCGCTACGAACCGCGACGCTTGAGGCAATTGTCTCGCCCGTGCCGGCCGCGCCGACGATCCCCCTCGAAATGAACCCGCGTGTGGAACGTTGGGTGACCGCGTTCGAAACCACGCGGCGGGAAGAGTTCGATGCGATGCTGCGTCAGCGCGAGGTCTACGCCGACATGATTCGCGGGAAGCTCCGGGATCGGGGCATGCCGGAAGGACTGCTCTATCTCGCGATGATCGAATCCGGGTTTTCCCCGCTCGCGGTATCCCGAGTGTCCGCTGTGGGTATATGGCAGTTCATGGGTCCCACGGCACAGCAATACGGGCTCCGTGTCGACGCCTATGTCGATGAACGAAAAGATCCGATTGCGGCCACGGATGCTGCTCTGGACTACCTGGCGTGGCTCCATGACCGCTTCGGCGGTTCGTGGTACCTCGCTGCCGCGGCGTTCAACGCCGGTCCGGGGCGCATGGAGCGTATTCTTAATCGGCACGCTGATGGTCGTTTCAGCGTGGAAGAGAGCTATTGGGACGTGCTCGAGTATCTGCCGCGCGAGACCCGCGAGTATGTGCCGAAGATGATTGCGGTAACCATGCTCGCGAATGATGCGGATGCGCTCGGTTTCGACGCGTCCGACGTCCTGCCGTATCGGTACGAGAACGTCTTCGTGCCCGGAGGAACAACGCTGCAGAGCGTGGCTGCAACGCTCGACATCGGCGTTACTGATCTGGTAGCCCTGAATCCGCACCTGTTGAAGGGTGTTACGCCGCCGTTCGAGATTTATGGCGTGCGGATCCCGGTTGGTGGGAGTGCCCAGGTAATCGCAGGAATGTCTGGGAAGCTTCCGGCCCGCCTCGCGGATGACGACTAGTCGCTAAGGGCAGTGTTGAGGTGCAAACGGGGTCGGCTGCCAATTGGCGGCCGACCTTGTTTGCTGTCTCGGGGACTAGTTTACGAACTGCGCGACGTGTTCGTCGTTCTGAGCTGGCGTCGTCAGGCTGACACCGACCAGGACTGGAATGTGCACGAGCAGTGCGAGGATGCCCTCATGGATGTCGAAGGGCTTCCATTCCGGATTTTGCCAGAAGAAGAACGCTACGAGGGCACCCGTGGTGAGCCCTGCGACCGCACCCTGCGTAGTGGCGCGTTTCCAGTAGAGGGCAGCTAACACGGGAGGGGCGAACTGAGAAATGATCCCGTATGCCGAGGCCAGCAGCTGAACCAGCGATGAGTTCGGGTCGAGTGCGAAATAGTAAGCAATCGCGCCGGTGAGTAGCACCAGTGCCTGCATCAGACGACGCTGTGTCTTTTCTTTGATCTCTACGAACTGCATGACTCCGTCTTCGACCACGACGGAGGCGGACGCGTGTAGGAGTGCGTCTCCCGTCGACATCGAGGCGGAAAGTGCTCCTGCGCAGAACAGGCCGACCACAAGGGCGGGCAAGTCTGTCTCGAGGATCATGAATGGCAGGATGAAGTCCGACGACGGCGGACTTCCCGTGAAGAGGACTCCCGAAAAGCCGATCAGGAACACTGGTATCAGAAAGAGCTGGAAGGTCGGGAACAACATGACCGTCCGGCGTATCGTATCGTCATCCTTCGCGGTGAAGGCCTTCATGAAGAGATGCGGCCACATCATCAGCCCGACCGCGCTCACCAAGATGAGCGAAGAGAATGCGCCCCAACTCCATGGGTCTCCCGCCGCGTCGAGCCCCGGCGGTACGAGGAGCTCGGGTCGGACGGCCGCAATCTGAGTGAACATCTCGCCGACGCTGCCATACAGACGAATCGGCAGGTAGAGACCGAGGGTCCAGGCGATCACCACCATGAAGATACCCTGGAAGGTATTGGTCCACCCGACCGCCATCGCGCCCGCAGCAAGCACGTAGATGATGACGATGCCGTAGGCGATCAAGGCGCCGAGCCAGAGAGGTACATGCCCCTCTGTGACCGCCTCGATGACGATCCCGGCCCCCCGCATCTGGATGGTCACGTAGGGGACGAAGGCCACAAGGCTGAGGAGGGCGATCAGCCCTGAGAGGCTCTTCGAGGGAAATCGCCCCGTGATCAGCTGCGCCTGGGTTACGTAGCCATGCGTTCGCCCGAGCTTTGCGATTTTCGGCCCGATCCAGTAGAACGGGGCCATGCCCAACGCCCCGTACGCCAGGATGTAGAACGCGGCCGCACCCCTCGAATAGGCCCACCCGGGCCCTCCGAGGAACGCGAAGGCACTGAACACCGACGCCCCGGTGACGAAGTACATGACCAGCAGCCCGAAGCTTCGGTCTGCCGCGACGTACCCAGTCACACTGTCCGTGGACTTGCGACCGGCCATCAGGCCGATCGTCAGCGTGACCCCGAGATAGAGCGCGATTACGATCGTGACGACGATCCACTGTTCCATCAGGTGTCACCCCCGTCACGATGCTGCTGCTCGACTTGGTCCAGCAGGTAGATCACGAGGACGCTGCCAGCGATCCAGAGCGCGATCCAGGCCAGCGAGAAGGGCAGGCCCAGGACGAACGGCCGGATCCGGGAGAAGGGGACGAGGCCGGGCCACGTCACCGCGACGAGCATCGCGATGAAATACACACCCGTGAGGGTGCGTGCTGTCTTCAGGCTCATCGTGAACCTCCGATTCGGCGCTTCACATCGAGTGGCACTCGGGTGCCGTACTCCGTGATTCCGGACAACCGACTGAAGTAGTCGAACGCGGCCGCAGACGCGGCTTCGACGACGGCTCCTCCGTTTCCACCGTAGTTGGACATCACTGAGATCACGTAGGGACGGTCCGGGACGTCGACCAGTCCCCACACGGTCGAAACGCCCGTGATCCCGCCGGGCTTGAACGCGATCGGAATCGTGGCTGGGACAGGGGTCCGGATGGGGCCACCCTTGTAGATCTCGAGGATCTCACGAACGCGCTGACAGGACGCCTCGCTCATCGGGAGGTCGCACGTCGCGATCTTCTCCATGATCAGGGCTGCGTCACGAGGGGTGGAGAGGTTCTCATTGCCGCGGGCCGATTCCGCGGGGCGGATCATCTTCCTCTGGAGCAGCGTTTGAGTCGCCCCAAGTGATGCTGACAGAGCGTTGATGGCGTCCATGCCCAGTTCATCGATGAGCACGTTCGTTGCGGTGTTGTCCGAGTGCACGACCATGTAGATGGCGTAGTCCTCAAGCGCCAACGCAGAGCCTCCGTCTGTGAGCACCTGCAGCACGCCACTCCCCGCGGTTCGGACTTCGTCTGTCAGCTCGATGCGCTTGCGGAGCAGGTCGGGCTCAGACTCTGCTCGGCGAAAGAGCTCGATGAGGATCGGAATCTTGATGGCACTGGCCTGCGGGAAGAGCAGGTCATCCTGAACAGAGAACCGATCGCCCGTGGTCAGGTCGAGGACGTGGATGCCTGCAACACCCTCGTAGGTGTCTACGATGCCCTCGAAGTCCGTCTGGAGTTTCCCCCTGATAATGCTCAGGTGTTCCGCCTGAGCACTCACTACAGATGCGGAGGCGCTGAGTAGCAGTAAGAGAGCTAGGAGGGTTGAGACGACGGACCGCAGGTCGGGAAACCAGCGTGGGTGCATGGATGCCTCCGGACGATGATCGGACGAGGCATCCTACAGTGGGACGGCCGCAGTCGCACCCGTCAATCTTCGAGCGTTGTTCTATTTCACCGATGTTCGCCCAAAAGGAGCGGCGAAGTCAGCGACCCTTGAAGTCAGGTTTCCGCTTCTCGACGAAGGCGGCGACACCTTCTTTTCCGTCCTCGGAGGCGAAGGCGTCGAGGAATCTTTCCTTCTCATAGACGAGGCCGTCCTCCATCGGCATCTCGTACGCCGCCCGGATCGCGTCCTTGGCAAGCCTGAGCGAGACCGGACTCCACCGCGTCATCCGGCCTGCCAGTTCAAGCGCCCTTTCCAGCGCCTTGCCCTCATCCACGAGGACGTCGATCAGGCCGATTCGCTCTGCTTCGTCTGCTTCGACGAAGTCTCCGGTAAAACTGATGATCGAGGCCCATCCGCGCCCCACGAGCCGTGCCAGTCTCTGGGTACCCCCTCCGCCGGGGATCAGCCCAATCCTTATTTCTGCTTGGCTGATACGCGTTGTACGGTCGGCCACTCGGATATCACACGCGAGCGCGAGCTCCGATCCTCCACCGATACAGAATCCGTGAATGGCTGCGATCACCGGCTTCGGAAAGTCAGCGATTGTTTCGTAGATGCGGCGCTGCGCATACACCGCGCGCTGCTCTTCGGGGGTCCGTGCATGGAATTCCGTCACGTCCGCGCCGGCGACAAAAGCTTTCTTGCCTGTGCCGTGGATCACGACGGCGCGAACGGAGTCGTCCGTCGCGAGCTCGTCGAGCATGTCGCGGATCAGTCCACGCACTTCGGCGTTCAGCGCGTTCAGTTTCTCCGGTCGATTGAGAGTGATTACTGCGATGAAGTCGTCACGTTTCTCTAGGAGAACGGCCCTGGTACTCATGAAATCTCCATCTGATGGACGATTGTAACTGCCGGAAGCTCTACCACTGGTAGAAGCCCTGACCGCTCTTCTTCCCGAGCTTTCCGTCCGAGACCATCTGGCGGAGCAGGGCGGGCGGGTTAAACGCATCTGAACCGAGCGTCTCGTGGAGGTACTCGGTGATGCCCAAGCGAACGTCGAGTCCGACCAGGTCGGTAAGCTTGAGGGGGCCCATTGGGTGTCGGTAGCCGAGCTCCATCGCCTTGTCGATGTCTTCCGGACTGGCGACGCCCTGCTCGACCATTCGGATCGCTTCCATACCTAGGACGATGCCGAGACGGGAAGAAGCGAAGCCGGGCGCGTCCCTCACCACGATCGGCTCTTTGCCCAGTCGATGCGCGAAGGCCACTGACGCGTCCCGCGTCTGCTCTGACGTGTCCGGGCCCCAGACCACTTCGACCAGGCTCATGATGTGAACCGGGTTGAAGAAGTGCAGGCCGACAAAGCGTGTGGGATCACTGACTACCGTAGCGATCTGTGCGATGGACAAGGACGACGTATTAGATCCGAGAATAGCTGTAGCGGGTGCCGCCGCATCTACCTCGCGAAAGATCCGTTCCTTCAGTTCCATGGACTCAGGGGCAGCCTCAATAACGAGATCGGCCTGATCCACGGCATCGGTGATCGCGGTCGTGGTTGTGAGTCGAGACAGTACGTCGTGCCGCTCCTCCTCCGTCACCTTCCCCCGCGCGATGCCCTTGTCGAGGTTGCCTCGCACACGGCCGAGTCCCGCCGACACCGCGTCTTCGTTGATGTCGAACATCCGAACCGTGCAGCCGGCGGCAGCGCATACCTGGGCGATGCCATGGCCCATGGTCCCGGCTCCGAGGACTGCGACGGTGTCGATGTGGCTGGCTCCGCCGCTCATGACCGCTCCCAGAGGCTCGTGATCCCCTGTCCAACACCGACGCACATGGAGGCCATGCCTCGACTGGCGTCTTGCTTCTTCATCTCGTGGAGCAGCGTCACCACGATGCGGGCTCCCGAGCATCCCACGGGGTGTCCCAGGGCGATGGCGCCACCGTTCACGTTCACTCGCTCCGCATCGAGGCCCAGCTCAGCCATGCAGGGCAACGCTTGGGCCGCAAACGCCTCATTCAACTCGGCAAGATCGATGTCCGAAGCCGACCAGCCGTGTCTGCTAAACGCCTTGCGAGTAGCCCGGATGGGGCCGACACCCATGCGCTGTGGCTCGAGGCCTGCGATAGCCCCGCCCACAACTCGCGCCATCGGCTCAAGGCCTAGCTCTCTGCCTTTCTCCTCCGAGACAACCAGGAGAGCGGCGGCGCCGTCATTGATGCCCGAGGAATTGCCCGCGGTGACCGTCCCGTCTTTCTGGAATACGGGGCGCAGACGCGCCAGGGATTCTGCGGTCGTATCCGCACGTGGATGCTCATCGGCCGAGACGATGACCGGATCACCTCTACGCTGAGGCACGGAGACTGGAACGATTTCGTCGTCGAAGCGGCCCGCTGCGATAGCGCGCTCAGCACGTTGCTGACTCTCCGCGGCGAAGGCGTCCTGCGCCTCTCGCGTGACCCCGAACTCATCGGCCACCACCTCGGCGGTTTCCCCAAGGCCGATCGTCCATTCAGGGTCAAAAGCGGGATTCGCAAACCTCCACCCCAGGACTGTATCTGCGGTCTCGGGATGGCCCCGCTGGTAGCCCATGGACGGCTTCAGCATGACATAGGGTGCCCGGCTCATGCTTTCCACACCGCCGGCGATGAACACGTCTCCGGCTCCTGCCGCGATCGCGTGGGATGCCGAGAGCACGGCCTGCATACCCGAACCACACAGACGGTTCACCGTCTGCCCGGGAACGCTCAGAGGAAGTCCGGCGCGCAGAGCCGCCATGCGCGCCACGTTCCGGTTGTCCTCACCGGCCTGGTTGCTACACCCGAACAGCACATCATCAATCGTCTCGGGATCCAGATCTGTGCGTTCGACCAGTGCACCGATCGTCAGGGCAGCCAGATCATCTGGACGGACCGAGGCGAGTCCGCCCCCGTGTCGACCGATGGGGGTTCGAACCGCGTCGATAATCCACGCTTCACGCATATCGTAGTCGTCTCTTTGGCGAATGACGGTGGGGTCAGGCGTCGAGCGCCACCCAGACGCTCTTCACTTGGGTGTATTTGTCGAGCGCGGCCTCGTAGCCCAGATCTCGACCGAATCCGCTTTGCTTGTAGCCACCGAACGGGGATGCGGAGTCGTACTGGTTGTACGTGTTGATCCAGACGGTACCGGCTTGCACCTGACGGGCCACCCGATGCGCCTTCCCGACGTCACGCGTCCATATACCGGCAGCCAGGCCGTAGGCCGTATCGTTGGCGACCTGAATGGCGTCCTCGACGTCCTCCACGGGAATCACCGCGGCGACCGGTCCGAAGATTTCTTCCTGCGCGATCCTCATCTTTGAGTCGACGTCGGCGAATACTGTCGCGGTCACGAAGTTTCCTTTCCCGTCAACCGTCGTGCGCTCTCCACCGGTCAGCAGACGGGCGCCTTCCTTTTTGCCTGCCTCGACGTAGCTCATCACCCGATCGAGCTGTTCCTCACTCACGATGGCACCCAGACGAGTATTCGCATCCATCGGGTCACCGACCGTCTGCTTGGCTGCTCGTGCTGCAAAGGCTTCGACGAATTCATCGTAGATCGGCCGTTCGACCAGCACGCGTGAACCCGCCGCGCAAACCTCGCCCTTGCCGTAGAAAATGCCCGTTGTCGCGCCTCGGACAGCGCTTTTTACGTCGGCGTCGGCCAAGACGATGTTCGGCGACTTACCACCCAGCTCCAGCGACACCTTCTTGAGTGTCTCCGCCGCCTCTCTCATGACGATCTTGCCCACCTCGGTCGACCCGGTGAACGAGATGGCGTCGACGTCCGGGTGACGGACCAGTGCTGCACCGGCCGTCTCTCCGAAACCGGGGACGACGTTGAGCACGCCAGCGGGGAAGCCGACTTCGGCAGCGAGTTCTGCGAGCCGGATTGCTGTCAGTGGCGTCTGCTCCGCTGGCTTCAGAACGACGGTGTTCCCGCATGCCAGAGCAGGGGCAATCTTCCACGTCGCCAGGGAGAGTGGGAAATTCCACGGCGTGATACAGCCAACGACCCCGATTGGCTCACGAAGCGTGTAGTTGAAGAACGGTCCCGCTACCGGAATCGTCCCTCCTTGGATCTTGTCGGCCATCCCCGCGAAGTAGCGGAAATTCTCCACCACGCTCGGGACGTCCACCTTCCTCGACTCGAAGTACGGCTTTCCGTTGTCTGCCGTCTCGAGGGCACCGAGCTCGTCACCTGCCGCAGCGATCGCATCAGCGAGCTTCCAGAGGAGTCGTGAGCGCTTGTGGGGGTTCATGTCGCGCCACTCTGAACTCCCGGCGGCATCCTTCGCAGCCGCTACCGCTTTGTCGATATCCGCCGCCTGGCCAGACGCGACCTCGGTAATGACCTCACCCGTCGCGGGATTGATGGTCGCGAACGTCCCGCCGTCAGCGGCGTCCACCCACTCGTTTCCGATCCACATCCGGTTCCGGATGGTATGCTCCAGCATGGTGTACTCCGAATAGTGATGAAACAAAAACGGGGCCCGGAGTGCCTCCGGACCCCGCCTTCGCCACGGCATTGAGCCGAGAGTGCTGCGTCAGCTGCCCGTGAACTTGGCTTTGCGCTTCTCGACGTAGGCGTTCAGGCCCTCTTTCGCGTCGCTGCTGGCGAAGAGCTGAGCCTGCAATTCACGCTCCAGGGCAAGAGCCAGCTCGAACGGCAGCTCGGCACCGGTCTGCACGGAACGCTTGATGAGTCCGACGGCTTTGGTCGCCTTGTTCGGCGTCGTGAACTGGTTCGCGTACTCGAGCACCGCCTCGAGGAAGCTGTCGCGGTCTTCGTGGTCGTAGACCTCGTTGATGATGCCATGGCGGAGGGCGTCGTCAAAACCGAACGTCGTGCCTTCTGCCATCATCTGAATCGCAGTCGGCTTACCAACGAGGCGAACCAGGCGCTGCGTACCGCCGGTCCCCGGCAGAACGCCGAGAGCAACCTCGGGAAGCCCCACTTTCCCCGAATCCTTACGTGCGATCCGGATATCAGCGGCCATCGCGATCTCGAGGCCACCCCCAACCGTGTGCCCGTTGAGCGCCGCGATGACCAACTTCGGGGTCTGTTCGAGGCGATTGAGGGTCTCGTTGGCGTGCAGGCAGAAGCAGTACTTCCACTCCGGGTCAGCCTGCGAGAGCATGCCGATGTTCGCGCCGGCGCAGAAAAACTTCTCGCCTTTACCGGTCAGAACGATGACTTCAGCCGCTTCGTCGAAGCGCGCCCTGACGATGCACTCGTCGAGCTGGCGCATCATTTCGTGTGTGTAGGTGTTCGCGGGCGGGTCGTCGAGGGTCAGGAGGGCAACTTTGCCCCGAACCTCGTAGTGGACCAATACCGAATCGGACATCTGGGCTTACCCCTGAAGTTGAATGCGTGACTACGTCTCCGGGGGCCGCACAACGAGGCGTCGCCTGCTCGCTCGAGCCGGGCGCCGGAGAGCCTCAAAACTCCCGAAGTCGTCCCCGGGGGTCAACCTAGCGGAGTTCGATTCGAAGGGTTTCTTCCCGGAGTGTGTAGTCACGTTGTGTGGTTTATCCAACACCGTACCTTGTGTCCATGAGGACACGCTGGAGGATCTTGAAGATGATACGCCGCATCCCGATCGCGATCACAGCCGCAGCCGCTCTCCTCTCCGCGATTGCGAGTCCTGTCGCCGCCCAGGAAGAAGGCTATGTGCTTCGTGTGCCGGTGACCGGGGTAGTCGAGCTTGGGCTGGCGCCGTTTATCGAACGCAGCATTGAAGAGGCGACGGCAGCGGGGGCGCTGGCGCTGATTCTTGATATGGATACGCCGGGTGGGCGGGTCGACGCAGCGCAGCGTATCTCTGACGCCCTCACGGACGCCTCGATCCCCGTATATACGCTCGTGAATCGACGAGCCTTCTCGGCTGGCGCTCTGATCGCCCTCTCCACGGATCGCATCTACATGCGCCCTGGCTCAGTGATCGGCGCAGCGACTCCGGTCGACGGCGCAGGCACGAAGGCTTCTGAGAAGATCGTCTCTGCCATGCGGAGCGAGATGCGTGCGCTGGCCGAATCGGCGGGTCTGGATCCAGAGGTGGCCGCCGCGATGGTCGATGAGGATATCGAAATCGAGGGTGTGGTGGAGCCAGGGAAGCTTCTGACGTTGACCACCACCGAGGCGGTCGATATCGACTACGCCCTGGAGGTCGCCGATCTGGAAGCTCTTCTGGTCGAACTCGGGCACGAGGGGGCCGCGGTCACGACCGCTGAGGCCAACTGGGCCGAAAGGGTGGTTCGCTTCTTCTCGAATCCCGTCGTCGCCCCGTTCCTGCTGACGCTGGGGTTCCTGGGGCTCATCACCGAAATCAAGACACCGACGTTCGGCCTAGCCGGGGCCGCTGGCCTTCTCTCGCTCTCGCTATTCTTCGGATCTCATATGATCGTGGGACTGGCCGGGCTCGAGGACATCATCATCTTCGGCACAGGGCTTCTGCTCATCGGAGCTGAAGTGTTCCTTGTTCCGGGCTTCGGTCTGTTCGGACTCGTTGGGGGGATCGGTGTGACGGCTGGCCTGTATCTCAGTATGCTCGGCGGATTGCCGACATCTCCGGATTTTGCGCGCGCAGGGCTCGTGCTCAGCACGACGGTTGTGCTCATCGCCGTCTGCGCGTGGGTGTTGATCCGCACACTGCCCGGCAGCTCACGACTTGCGAAGAGCGGCATCTTTCTGTTCGACAGCACGGATCGAGCGATCGGATACGAGTCTGCCGAGATCCGATCAGACCTGATCGGTGTGCCCGGAAGTGCGATCACAGATTTGCGTCCGTCAGGGACGGCATTGTTCGGAGATGAGCGAATCGACGTCGTCTCCGAGTCGGAATGGATTACTGAAGGAACCCCGGTCCGCGTGATAAGCGCGGAAGGGTATCGACACGTCGTGCGCGCGATCTCGGAGGATGAGACCGCTCAGGACGCTTGATCTAATCAATCACTTTTGCTCGAAATGAGGCAAAGTCATGGATGGTGTAGCAATGGTCACGCCGATCTTCCTGGTCGTCATGGTGATGGTGTTGTCTATGGTCCTGTGGGCGATCCCGGTACGCCTCTGGGTGGAGGCTCTGTCTGCCGGGGTGACGGTTTCGATTGGAACGCTCATCGGGATGCGGCTTCGCAAAGTGTCCCCGGCCGCGATCGTACGGCCCCTTATCAACGCAACAAAGGCCGGTCTCGACCTCGATATCAACGCGCTTGAAGCTCACTATCTGGCGGGTGGACGTGTCGATCGTGTAGTTGGCGCTCTGATTTCAGCAGACAAGGCGAGGATCGAGTTGGCATTCAATCAGGCGGCTGCCATTGACCTTGCGGGACGTGACGTCTTTGAGGCCGTACAGGTGTCGGTCAATCCGAAGGTCATCAATACGCCTAAAGTGGCAGCGATGGCGAAGGACGGCATTCAGCTCATCGCGGTCGCTCGAGTCACGGTTCGGGCGAACATTAACCGACTTGTCGGTGGTGCGGGTGAGGACACGATTCTGGCCCGTGTCGGCGAGGGGATCGTGTCGACGATCGGCTCGGCTGAAACGCACAAGGCCGTGCTGCAGGACCCTGATGCGATCTCCCAGACCGTGCTCGCGAAGGGACTCGACTCAGGGACTGCGTTCGAGATTCTCTCCATCGACATCGCAGACGTCGACGTCGGGAAAAACATCGGAGCGGAGCTCCAGACTGATCAGGCTGAGGCCGACAAGCGCGTCGCCCAGGCCAGGGCGGAAGAGCGCCGCGCCATGGCGGTGGCAGAAGAGCAGGAAATGAAAGCTCTCGTGGGTCAGATGCAGGCTGAGGTGGTGAAGGCCGAGGCGCAGGTGCCGCTCGCGATGGCTGAGGCGCTCCGGTCTGGAAACCTTGGTGTAATGGACTTCCTCAAGTACCGGAACATCGAGGCTGACACGAACATGCGGACGGCGATCGCCGGACCGGACGACGGGCCTACTTCTGCCTCCGAGTAGGGCGTAGCCTGCCATGGAAGAGCTGATCTTCTTTGCCGTGATCATCTTTTTTTCGATCGCCGAGTCGATCGCGAGAAAGAAGAAGGCCGGAAGGACCGAGGGGTCGGGTGGGGCATCCCGGCCCGACCCCTCGGAGCCGCTTGAGCAGCAGTTCGAGTGGACGAACAATCCGCCGGACCTGCCGACGTACGATGAGGATCCATCGTATGACGAAGGCCCCTCCTATGATGAGCAACTGTCCTACGACGAGCGCGGGGAGGGGTCACTCCAACCTCGGCATGCCGCCCCGCGCGAGACGTCCAGAAGTTCGTCAGCGGATACGATGCTACCCGGAGGGCTCCTGGAGGAACTCGCAGGGCTGGCTGGGAAGTTCGAGGCGGAACAGGAGCGAGTTCGGAGATCAGAGGTGCAGCGCGAGCGAGCGCGCACGGTTAAGACCCCGAAGCAGTCTCCGCCGCTGCCGGCTCCGACGAGGACCTCGTCGAGCCGGACACGGGTACCTGAGCCACCACGATCGCGGACTCCGCGATCGAAAGTGGTCGATCGTTCTGCGGGAAGGCAGGGCTCTGAGCACCCGGTCCATGAGGCGCATGCAGGATACGGAACAGACCCATCTGAAAGGGCGCGTTCCGAACAAGATGGACTCGACCCGTTGAATTGGGAGCTGAGCAAGGACGCGCGGGCTGTTCGCGCTCAGTTGCTCAGTCACGGAGACTCGGGCCTGCGTCAGGCCGTGATTCTCCAGGAGGTTCTTGGCCCACCCGTTTCGATGCGAGACGACGACTGACCGGGGCGCTCCTGAAGGGAGCGCCCCGGTCGCCGGAAAGAACTACATGTCGCCGCGTGCCATCTTCCTGAGAACGGTCTGGAGAATGCCGCCGTTTTCGTAGTATTCGACGTCCACATCGGAGTCGAGGCGGGCCTTGGCAGTAAAGCTCTTTTCCGAACCATCCGTTCCGGTGGCCGTGACGTTGATCATGCACCGGGGCTTCAGGCTATCGCCGATCCCGGTTAGATCGAATGTCTCGTGCCCGGTGAGTCCGAGCGACGTGGGCGTTTGACCATCCACGAACTCGAGCGGTAGGACGCCCATGCCAACCAAGTTGCTTCGGTGAATGCGCTCGAAGCTCTCGGCGATGACGGCCTTCACTCCAAGCAGGATCGTGCCCTTCGCCGCCCAGTCCCGGGAGCTCCCCGTCCCGTACTCCTGTCCAGCCAGCACCACGAGCGGAGTGCCGGCTTCCTGGTACAGCATGGAAGCGTCGTAAATCGGCATCTCTTCGTTCGTGGGGAGGTGCAGGGTGTACCCACCCTCTGTCCCATCGAGAAGGAGATTCTTGATTCGGACGTTGCCGAACGTCCCGCGCATCATCACCTCGTGATTTCCGCGTCTCGATCCGAAGGTGTTGAAATCCTTCACCGCGACGCCGTGTTCGCGCAGGTATGTCCCGGCTGGCTCGGCCTTTGGAATGGCTCCGGCGGGTGAGATATGATCGGTCGTGACAGACTGTCCAAGCATCGCCAGCACTCGTGCGCCAGAGATGTCCTGTGGCTTGGGTACTTCGAGATCCATCCCCTCGAAGAACGGGGGAAGGCGGACGTACGTGGAGTCAGGTACCCAGTCGTATAGGCTGCCCTCTTCGGGAAGAGGGAGAGCCTGCCAGTTCTCGTCCCCGGTGGAGACCGTGGCGTACCGCTTCGTGAACATCTCGGGCTTCAATGAGGAGGCGACCGTATCGCTCACTTCCTTCGGTGTCGGCCAGATGTCCGCAAGGAATACAGGCTGTCCGTCTGACCCGTGTCCGAGCGGCTCGTTGTAGAGGTCGACATCCATTCGACCCGCGATCGCATAGGCGACGACGAGGCCAGGCGAGGCCAGGTAGTTGGCTCGAATCAATGGGTGAATCCGCGCTTCGAAGTTGCGATTGCCCGAGAGCACCGACGAAACGACCAGGCCGTTTTCCTCAATGGCGTTGTGGATGTTCTCCGGAAGCGGACCTGAGTTGCCGATGCAGGTCATGCAGCCGTAGCCGACCACGTGGAAACGAAGCTCCTCGAGGTAGGGCAGGAGGCCTGACTCGGTCAGATAGTCCGTCACGACCTGGCTGCCGGGGGCCATCGCCGTCTTCACCCATGGCTTGACCTTGAGCCCCTTCTCGACCGCCTTCTTCGCCACCAGCCCTGCGCCGACCATGACCGAGGGGTTCGACGTATTCGTGCAGCTCGTGATCGACGCGAGGACGATGGTTCCGTCCCGGATCTCGACCTCTTCGCCGTCGCAGTCGATGCTCACACACCGCGGGTCTGCGGTCGCCGCGATGGCCGAAGCCTCGCTGCCAGCCGCTCCACTCCAGCTCTCTCCAGACTGAACCGCGCCCTCGTCCTCAGTCTCCCCACCGTTCGGTAGAGCGAAGCCGGCCGGAACGAGTGCCGGCAGATCCTTCTCGAATTGCGTCCGCATGTCTGCCATGGGAATCCGGTCCTGTGGGCGCTTTGGACCGGCGAGGCTCGGCTCTACCGTGGAGAGATCCAGCTCGATACTCGACGTGAATTCCGGATCAGGTGTGTCATCAGTACGGAAGAGCCCGAGTTCCTTAGACACCGTCTCGACGCGCTGCACCATGGCCTCGTCTCGGCCCGTGCCACGGAGGTAGGTCAGCGTGGAGTCGTCGACCGGGAAGAAGCCGACGGTGGATCCGTACTCAGGCGACATGTTGGCCAGGGTGGCCATATCGGGGAGCGTGAGGTTGCTCAGCCCCGCGCCGTAGTACTCGACGAAGCGGCCTACGACCCCATGACTCCGAAGCATTTCCGTGACGCGAAGCACCAGATCGGTCGCGGTCGCACCCTCGGGGAGAACCCCCGTCAGCTTCATGCCCACGACTTCTGGCAGAAGCATGTAGTAGGGCTGTCCAAGTACCACCGCTTCGGCTTCGATTCCTCCGACCCCCCAGCCGAGGACGCCGAGTCCGTTAACCATGGTCGTGTGCGAGTCGGTTCCCACGAGTGTGTCCGGGTAGGCGAGGTTGAGCCCGTTGTGCTCCTTTCGGTGAATTACCGAGGCGAGATACTCCAGGTTCACCTGGTGTACGATGCCGGTTCCTGGGGGGACAACCGAGAAATTGTCGAACGCCTCTTGGGCCCAGCGAAGGAGTGCGTATCGCTCACGATTCCGCTCGAACTCCTTTTCGACATTCAAGCGGAATGCGTCCCGGAAGCCCGCGAAGTCGACCTGAACCGAGTGGTCGATGACGAGATCGGCCGGGACGACAGGGTTGATCCGTGAGGGATCGCCACCCATCGCCCTGAGGCCGTCACGCATGGCCGCGAGGTCTACGACGGCAGGCACACCCGTAAAGTCCTGCAAAACGACCCGCGTAGGCATGAAGGGGACGTCAGCGCCAGAGTTGTTTGGGCTCCACTTGGTGACCGCCTGGACGTGGTCTTCGGTCACATAGCCATCTCCCGCGTGTCGGAGCGTGTTCTCGAGCAGGACCCGAATAGAGAAGGGCAGGCGATCGAGTGAGTCGACCACGCCTTCGTCCTGAAGCCGTGAAAGCCTGTAAAAAGACGTCGGCCCTTCCGGCAGGTCGACGTTTGTAAGGGCACCGAAGGGGTCGCTTCTTAGCTCTGCCACGTTGGCTCCATGTCTGTCGTCCATCCCTGGGTGCCGGGCACCCCAGCCTCTAAGAATGGTGAAAGTCGGGGGCGGTGTCAGGGGCCTCCAGGGATGCCCTTGGGGACTCCGAGACTGCGGAGGGGCGGGACCATAGCCAACCGCTTTTGGCAGTTGGCCGATCGGTGGCGTAGGTTGCCCCGGTCTGGTCCCCTGAACCGCCCGGCCCATGTCCAAGATCCACCTCTTTCTGCCCCTCGCCGCCACGTTCGTCCTGGCCTCCTGCGCGCCCAGCGAGCCCTCTGCCGATCTGGCGATCCAGAACGTCACCGTCATCGATGCGGTGAACGGCGTCCGCGAAGCGCAGACGGTCCTCGTGCGTGACGGTCGGATCGACGCTGTCCAGCCCGCGAGCGAAGCGGTGGATGCCGTCGAGGTCCTAGACGGAAGTGGACAATACCTGATCCCGGGGCTGTGGGACTTCCATGTGCACCTCGCGTACGACCCGCGTTTCACGGAGGCGATGCCCGGTCTCTTCCTCAACCACGGCATCACCAGCATTCGCGATACGGGTGGCCCGCTGGGGCTTGTTCTCCCTGCCGTCGAGTCGATTCGTCGGGAGGGTGCGGTAGCCCCTCGTGTGTTCTTCGCAGGCCCGCTGCTCGATGGCGAGCATGTCGTCTATGACGGCGACAACATGCCCCTCCTCGGCATCGGAAACCCTGATGAGGCGACGGCGCGGGCGAATATGGCTCGCCTCGACGAGGCCGGAGTCGACTTCGTGAAGATCTACGAGATGGTGTCTCCCGAGGTGTTCGCGGTCCTCGTGGAGGAGGCGCAGGCGCGTGGCCTTCCCATGGATGGCCACGTGCCGCTCTCCATGCAGGCGAGAGACGTGGGTCCCCATGTGCAGTCGCTTGAGCATCTTCGAAACATCGAGATGGACTGCATCGCGAACCCGGGCGCGACGGTGGCCGAGCGACGCCTGGTCTTGGCCAACCCTGAAGGAGTCCCAGGGGGCACGCTCCGCTCGCAGCTGCACAGGGCATATCGTATTCCTTCGATTGAGGCCTACGACGAGGCGGGTTGCCGGGAAGTGTTGGCCTCGATGACGTCCACCATCCAGGTCCCCACGCTTCGGCTGAACGCGCTGGCGTTGCAGCCTCCGTTCGCGCGGGCCGGCTGGAGCGAAGTCCTCGCGAAACTGCCCGAGGACGCGGCCGCTGAGTGGGGCGCCATGGATGGCTCGATGGGCGGGCGCAGCACGGACACGACATACCCAGATTGGAGCATGTTCTTGGTCAATCTGATGCATGAGTCCGGCGTTCCCATCGGGGCGGGCACGGATACGCCAATCGGATTTGCCGCACCGGGTTACAGCCTCCATAGCGAATTGGAGATGCTTGTGCGTGCGGGCCTGTCGCCGATGGAGGCTCTGCGGGCAGCG
>Ga0308018_10000058_pt1 | contig 55353 bp, 49 predicted proteins | sample Neamet282_FD_203130 | JGI IMG/M metagenome (GOLD analysis project Ga0308018, IMG submission 203130) | Marine microbial communities from water near the shore, Antarctic Ocean - #282 | ecosystem: Environmental > Aquatic > Marine > Unclassified | place: Southern Ocean | collected 2014-10-01
GATCATGCTGATCATCCTGACCCCGGTTGAGTTCCTCGGGAAGCTGACAAAACCATTCGCTCTCATGATTCGACTGTTCGCGAACATGATGGCAGGACATACGCTCGTGCTCTCGCTGCTCGGACTGATTTTCATGTTCGCGAGCGGGGGGCTTGTGGTAGCCGGAGGCGTCACGGTTGCATCGATCGCCATGGTCTCGGGCATCATGATTCTGGAGGTCTTCGTGGCGTTCCTCCAGGCATACATCTTCGCGATGCTGACCTCGGTCTTCATCGGGCTGATTCGCCACGCGCATTAGGTAGCACGCAGTACCAAGTACGAATTTGATTTCAATCCGTCGTTAGACGACAAATTTCCAAGGAAAGCGAAATGCTCTACGGAATGCTCGCTGTTGTTCAGGAAGCGGCTACGGCCTCCGGGGGACTTGATCTTCTCGGTGCCGGAATCGGTATCGGCCTCGCGGTCATGGGTGCTGGCATCGGCATTGGCCAGATCGGTAACGGTGTCGCGCAGGGAATCGCACGTCAGCCTGAAGCTGCCGCGACGATCCAGACTGCCGGGATCATTCTCGCTGCGCTGATCGAGGGCGCTGCGCTCTTCGGTCTCGTCATCACGATCCTCTACAAGTTCTTCTAAGCCGTTTTAGCCACTGCCTTCGGGCGGTAAAACGAGGGGTCCGCAGCAGTCTGCCGCGGAGTCCGTGACTAGAAGAACGACGGAGTCATCATGAGAGCGAGTCGAATTACAGCGGCCATGCTCGCGCTGTCGGCTTCCGTGCCCCAGGTACTTTGGGCGCAGGGTGGCGGAGAGGGTGGAGGAGGTCTGTACGATATCAATACGGGTCTGAGCGCCTGGACGCTGGTCGTATTCGGCATCCTCGTGTTCATCCTCGGTAAGTACGCTTGGAAGCCGATCTTGGCGGCGGTCGAGGCCAGGGAGAAGGGCATTCAGGCTGCTCTGGATGGGGCTGCGGCCCGCAACAAAGAAGCGGCTGGATTGTTGGCCGAGCACAAGGAGCAGTTGGCGGACGCGCGTCGTCAGGCCAACGAGTTGATCGCGGAAGGCAAGGCTGTCGGCGAAACAGTGCGAAAGGACATCGAGGAAAAGGCACGTGCCGAAGCACAGAGCATCGTGGATCGGGCGCTTGCGGAGATCGAGCGCGAGCGGGATGCGGCACTCGATATTCTCCGAAAGGAATCCGTCGAACTCGCGCTTGCGGCGGCCTCACGCCTGATCCAGGAGAATTTTGATCAGGCGAAGGATCGCCAGCTCGTCGAGCGGTATCTGAGTGAGCTCGGGGCCGGTGGGCGAGTAGACACGTGAGAGATGAGACCGTAGCGAAGAATTACGCCGAGGCGCTCTTCGAGCTCGCGGGTCGTAATGATGCGCTGCAGGGGTATGGCGATGCGATTGAGACGATGGCCTCGTTTGTTGACAGGGATCCGAAGTTTCGGGTTTTCCTAGAGACACCCCGGATCGACGATGCCGACAAGAAAGAAGTCGTACGCAAAGCCTTTGGCGAAGCCTTGCCGAAGCATGTCGTGAACTTCGTTCTCGTAACGATCGACAAGCGCCGCCAGCGGTTGCTTCGCTCGATCGCGGCGCAGTACCACGCGCTTCTCGATGCCCACATGGGTCGAGCGCACGTTCAGGTGACAGTGGCTCGTCCGACCGATGATGCTACGAAGACGATGATCGCTGAGAAGATGTCGGCGATTCTCGGGATGGAAGCGATTCCCCATGTCCGGATTGATCCCGGCATTATCGGGGGACTCGTTGTTCGCACAGGAGACACGATTTACGACGGATCGATTCGCCGCCGCCTCGACGGAATGCGTCGACGGTTGCTTCAGGCTCCGCTGCCCGCCGCCGGCGGTGCAGCCGAAGCTTGATCGATTCATAACTCTTAGGACCACATAGAGATGGCCAACGACTCCCAGCTCCGCGCCAGCGAGATCAAGGACGTCCTTCTCAACGAGATTGAGCGCTACGAGGACGAGCTTCAGGCCGAGGAAATCGGCGAAGTCCTTGAGGTGAAGGATGGTATCGCTCGTATCTACGGACTCACGAAGGCGATGGCGTCGGAGATGCTCGAGATCACCTCGTCAACCTCCGGTGACACCGTTACCGCGCTCGCGTTGAACCTCGAAGAGGACAACATTGGCGCGGTCATCATGGGTGACTGGACGAGTCTCCATGAGGGCGACCAGGTCCGCCGGACGGGCCGCGTGCTCGATATCCCGGTCGGGCCGGGGTACCTAGGCCGAGTCGTCGACTCGCTGGGTGAGCCGCAGGATGGACACGGACCGATCGACGGAATCGACGGCTCGCGCCAGATCGACATCGTGGCGCCGGGCATCGTGAAGAGGCAGCCGGTCAGCCAGCCGATGCAGACGGGCATCAAGGCCATCGATTCGATGATCCCGGTTGGTCGTGGACAGCGCGAGCTGATCATCGGGGATCGCGGGACGGGCAAGACGGCCGTCGCGGTGGATGCGATCATCAACCAGAAGAACACTGACGTCATCTGCATCTACTGCGCGATCGGTCAGCGGGCCGGTAAGGTGCGTAGCGTGGTGGAGACGCTGCGTGAGCACGGGGCGATGGACTACACGATCGTCGTGACTTCGAACGCGTCCGATCCGGCGCCCATGCAGTACATCGCACCCTACGCAGCGACGGCGCTCGGTGAGTACTTCATGTGGCAAGGCAAGCATGTTCTCGTCGTCTACGACGATCTCTCGAAGCAGGCTCAGGCGTATCGTCAGTTGTCGCTGATTCTCCGCCGGCCTCCGGGACGTGAAGCGTATCCCGGTGACGTCTTCTATCTCCACTCCCGGCTATTGGAGCGCGCCGCCAAGCTCTCTGATGAGATGGGTGGCGGGTCGCTTACCGCCCTTCCGATCGTTGAGACGCAGGGTGGCGACGTGTCGGCGTATATCCCGACCAACGTCATTTCGATTACGGATGGTCAAATTTTCCTTGAGCCAGACTTGTTCAACTCAGGGGTCCGCCCAGCGGTCAACGTCGGAATTTCGGTGTCACGAGTTGGTGGTGCAGCCCAAATCAAGGGCATGAAGAAGGTCGCGGGACGCCTTCGTCTCGATTTGGCTCAGTACCGCGAGCTTGAAGCCTTTGCCCAGTTCGGCTCTGACTTGGATCCCATAACCCAGCGTCAGCTGGCCCGGGGTGCGCGGACCGTGGAGATGCTGAAGCAGCCGCAATACCAGCCGATGGCGGTGGAGAATCAGGTCGCGGTGATCTACGCAGTGACTAACGGTCTGCTCGATGACATCGAAGTGTTGAAGGTTCGTGATTGGGAGCGCGGCTTCCATGAGACCATGGGCGCGAAGCATCAGGACATCCTGGATGGCATCCGCACCGGTGGTCAGCTCACGGATGAGCTGACCAAGCAACTGGTCGCAGCGATCGAGGCGTTCAACGCTTCATTTATGGCTGAGCAGGAAGCTCTCATGACCTCGGCCTGACGCAGACCACTTCGACCAGATAAAGAGGGAGAGACGACGTGGCAGGCGACGCGGACGTAAAACGCCGGATCAAGTCAGTTGAGAACACTCGACAGATCACGCGCACTATGGAGCTTGTGGCGACTTCGAAGTTGAAGCGCGCGACGGACCGAGTGCATGCGGCGCGTCCTTATGCGGATGCGCTCCACGAGATCGTAGGGGGGCTGTACTCCCCGGAGCTGAGTGAAAAGTACCCGATCCTTCGCCGTCCGGACGAGGTGAAGCGGGCTGCAGTTCTGTTGCTCACTGCGAATCGCGGACTCTGCGGTGGGTTCAATTCGAACCTGATCAAGCAGGCCCGGAACGTCATGGACGACCTTCGGGGGCAGGGAATTGAGGTGGAGCTGCACATCGCTGGAAAGAAGGGCGTGGCGTACTTCCGTTTTCGTGGTGAAGAGATCACGACGGAGCGGATCGACGTCAGCGACCATCCGACGGTGGAAGATGCGGAACAGATTGTTGCCCCCGTACGAGATCGTTTCGAGAACGGTGACGTGGACGCGGTCTACCTCGTCAGTTCGAAATTTTACTCGGCGATGTCCACTCCGCCGTACACGCGTGATCTCCTGCCGATCACCGGTGAAGAAGGCGCGTCGTCAGCGGATGTCTATATCCTGTCGCCGAGTGGGGACATGATTCTGGAAAGGATTCTCCCAGCGTACATCCGCAACGCCGTCTACACGGCGCTGGTGGAGAACGCCGCCGGGGAGCAGGGCGCCCGGCGCGCGGCGATGAAAAGTGCAACCGATAACGCCGGTGATGTGCTTGAGCACCTCACTCGGTCCTACAACCGGGCCCGTCAGGCCCAGATCACGCAGGAGATCGCCGAGATTGTCGGCGGCTCCGCCGCCCTCGAGTAGGGATACAGGGACATCATGACTGATTCTACAGGAAAAGTCGTTCAGGTCATCGGTCCGGTACTCGACGTTGAGTTCGACGCCGCGCACCTGCCCGAGATCTATAACGCGCTCTCGCTCAAGACGACGAACGAGGCCGGTCAGGAAATCGAGGTGGTCGCCGAGGTGCAGCAGCACATCGGTCGAGGCCAGGTGCGTGCCGTCTCAATGTCGTCCACCGATGGTGTGACGCGCGGTATGGACGTCACCGATACCGGTGCCTCGATCTCGGTACCGGTCGGCGAGGCCGCACTCGGTCGAATCCTCAACGTGCTCGGTGAGCCGGTTGATGAGATGGGTCCGGTCGGAGGTGAGAATGCTGCCGAGGTCGAGCGTTGGCCGATCCATCGGATGGCGCCGAAGTTCGACCAACTTGAGCCGAAGACCGAGATCTTCGAGACGGGCATCAAGGTCGTGGACCTGTTAGCTCCCTACGTGAAGGGTGGAAAGACAGGTCTCTTCGGTGGTGCTGGTGTCGGAAAGACGGTCATCATCATGGAGCTCATCAACAACATCGCGATGGAGCACGGTGGGAAATCCGTGTTCTGTGGCGTTGGAGAGCGGACGCGTGAGGGCAACGACCTCTGGCTCGAAATGAAGGAGTCGGGCGTTCTCGAATCGACGGCTCTCGTTTACGGTCAGATGAATGAGCCTCCGGGAGCCCGCCTCCGGGTTGGACTCTCAGGCCTTACCATCGCTGAGTATTTCCGAGACGTTGAGGGCCAGGACGTGCTGCTCTTCGTCGACAACATCTTCCGCTTTACTCAGGCGGGTTCCGAGGTGTCGGCGCTGCTTGGCCGTATGCCATCTGCTGTGGGATACCAGCCGACGCTTGGTACCGAGATGGGTGAGCTGCAGGAGCGTATCACCTCGACCGCTTCAGGCTCAATCACATCGGTGCAGGCGATTTACGTTCCAGCCGATGACCTTACGGATCCGGCGCCGGCGACCGCGTTTACGCACCTCGATGCGCAGACCGTTCTGTCGCGAGCCATTTCGGAGCAGGGCATCTACCCGGCCGTTGATCCTCTCGATTCCAGCTCGCGGATCATGGATCCGCAGTTCGTGGGTGAGCGGCACTACAACGTTGCAACCCAGGTTCAGGCGATCCTTCAGCGCTACAAGGATCTACAGGACATCATCGCAATTCTCGGAATGGACGAGCTGACCGAGGAAGACAAGATCATCGTCGGGCGGGCTCGTCGTATCGCTCGCTTCCTGTCGCAGCCGTTCTTCGTGGCGGAGCAGTTCACCGGTATTCCCGGCCAGTACGTGAAACTCGACGAGACCATCGAGTCCTTTGAACGTGTGGCAAACGGTGAGTTCGATCACCTCCCTGAGCAGGCCTTCTACATGCAGGGTGGTATCGAGGGTGTGATCGCAGCAGCCGAAAAGCTCGCGGCCGAGGGCTAGAACATGGCCTCGCTGAACGTGCGCGTCGTGTCGCCTGACCAGATCGTCTTCGAGGGCGAGGCGTCCGCGCTCGTTGCTCCTGCCTGGGACGGGCAGGTTGGCGTTCTTCCGGGGCATGCTCCGATGCTGACACTTATCGGATCCGGTGAACTAAGTGTCGATCGTCCCGGTGGCGGGACCGACACCTTCCATGTGGCCGGCGGGGTGCTCAAGGTCGAGCGGAATACCGTCACGCTCCTCACCGAATACGCTGGTGATGAGCCGGCTCCGGCGGAGCTGGCCGTTTCTGTGGCTGTGACCGAGGACACTGAGTAGAGGGGACGTCAGTGTGACAACCGACATTGCGATCACCGAGCGAGGGACCGTCGTCAGTTGCGGGGATTCACGGAATTTTGAGCGGACCCACGAAGCAATCGCTGCTCTCGCAGCTAGTAAGGGATTCTCAGAGGATCTTCCGACCGTATGGGATTTGTCTGCCGTTACCCCGGGAATCCTCTCAGCCGATCACATGCGAGCATTCTCTGCTCCCGTGTCCAGGGTTAGGGAGGGAACCGCTCGTCCACGCGTCGATGTGGTGGCGCTTCATGATGCGGTGTTCGGTGAAGTAAAAATGTTCACCGTCGTGAATGCTGACCGGATTCAGGCTGCACTTCCAGTCTGTCGCGACATCGAAGAGGCGAAGGTCGGGGCTTTCTCGCTGGATGACGGCGCCGGCGCGGACGCTAGCCACCAATGAAGCTCGACCTCCACATCCACACCACTGCCTCAGATGGATCGTGGTCTCCGGCTGCCATCGTCCACGCGGCGGTCGAGGGCGGCTTGGATGTCATCTCTATCACCGATCACGATACGACGGCTGCGGTCGCGTCTGCGCAGGAAGCGGCAGGCTCGGCCCGTCTGCAGGTGATCCCCGGCATCGAGGTGTCTTCGACGCATGTCGGGCGCGACATCCATGTCCTTGGGTATTTCGTGGATCCGGGATCTGACGCCATGCAGGGACATGCGGTTCGAGCTGGGCGCCGTCGAGAGAGTCGAATGAAGGAGATGATCGAGCGACTGGACGCCCAGGGCGTCCATGTGACCTTCGCCGATGTAGAGCGGGCAGCTGGCCCCGACCGCGTCGTCATTGGTCGCCCCCATCTGGCTAAAGCGCTGGTGGAGGCCGGGTACGCTTCATCGTCGCCGGAGACCTTTCGTACTCTGATAGGCGATAACAACGACGCCTTTGTGCCGATGCATCTCCTCGACCCGATGGAGGCGGTCGAGTTGATTTTGGCCTCGGGCGGTGTGCCGATCTGGGCCCATCCTCCGGGAGACATGGTGGATGGGCTGCTGCCACTGATGAAGGAAGCGGGGCTCAGGGGTCTGGAAGTCTACCGTCCGAGGACCAAGCGCACAGACCTGCTCAGGCTTGAATCGATCTGCAAATCGACCGGGCTCTTGATGAGTGGTGGATCGGACTGGCACAATCCGGACTATGGAACGGCCTTGGGCGACTTCCACGTGGACGCGAATGAGATCGAGGCGTTGCTGAGGGTGGGCGGGCTCTAGAAGCAGGGAAGTCCAGCCCCTTCCGTTAGTAGGTCCGCGCGTCAGCTGAAGGGTCGGAGTAATGCACGCACTGCCTCGCTCGGATCCGGGGCACCCATGACCGCCCTGATCACCGCGACCCCTGCGGCACCCGTCTCGTCAGCGATCTCTCTCGACCTGACCACTGTGACGCCGCCGATTCCGACGACGGGTACATCTACTGCCAGTATGACTTGTTCCAGTCGGTCGATTCCGATCGCCTCGCCCGCATCGGATTTGGTGGCGGTCCGATAAACGGTTCCACATCCGAGATAGTCGGCGCCCTCGGAGACGAGGCGGTGAGCCTCTTCGGGATCGTCCGTGGAGGTGCCGATGAGAAAGCGTTTCGGCACAATGGGTCGTATCGCCGCGACGGGAATATCGTCTGGCCCGACATGCACTCCGTCCGCACCGATGGCGAGCGCAACGTCTAGGCGGTCGTTGATGAAGAGCAGGGCCCCCGCTGCACGAGTGAGCGGGAGAAGAGCCCGACCGGTGGCAGCCAGTTCCCGAGCTGGCGCGGTTTTGTCACGTAGCTGAATCGAGGGTGCACCAGCGGAGACCGCCGCCTGCACGACGTCGAGGACGGTTCGTGGCTTCGCGATGTCAGCGTCGGTGATGACGATCAGCCGGAGACGGTCACGGAGATTAGCGGTCGTCATGCACCTGACGATGACCCGGTATCAGGCACCTTCTCTCGCCTTACGGGAGCTGGCTTTGGCGGCGTTGTGCTCAGCCAATGTAGCTGTGAAGACGTGCGATCCGTCCGGCCATGCGACAAAATACCAGAGATCATGCTCCTCAGGTGTGAGCGCAGCGTCGATGGCAAGTTCGCCTGGCTGGGCGATGGGTCCGGGAGGCAGCCCAGGCTGGGTGTAGGTGTTGTACGGGTTGTCCGCGACCGAGTCGATGGCCGCGTAGAGCAGCCGAGCCCGATATCCGCCGAGCGCGTAAATTACAGTGGGGTCAGCCTGGAGCAGCCAATGTTCGCGGATCCGGTTTGCATACACGCCCGCAATTCTGGGCATCTCCGAGACCTGCCTCGCCTCAGTCTGGACGATAGACGCCAAAGTGATCACGTCTCTTTCGTTGCGGTCTCCCAGAGCTTCGCGTCGTGCCGGGGTCCAAACCGCCTTATACCGATCAACCATCGCCCCGACCACGGCGTCCAGCGGGACGCCGCGCGCGAAACGATACGTATCAGGGAAGAGGTAGCCTTCGACCGTGGGTCCAGGCACGCCAAACCGCTGGGCGAGGGCCGGGTCACGGAGCGCCGCGACAATCTCTGTTTCGGAGTCGCCCGTGAGCTCCGCGAGCGTGGGGACCATCTGCCAGATGGCGAGCCCTTCGGCGAAGGTGACCGCAATCGTCTCTACCCCACCCCGTGTGAGCTGCCGCAGTGCTGATCGGACAGAACTTCCGGTCTCCATTATGTATGTGCCGGCCTTCAGGTCACGATCTGCGCCCAGGACGCGGGCGTAGAGGTGAAAGCGTTTCGCACTCCCGATCACATGGTGATCTTCAAGGATCCGGGCCACGCGCGGTGAACCGGCTCCTAGTGGGATCTCGACGGTGACAGGGGTGCTCGGCCGTTGTTCGACAAAAAAGACTGTGGCCATCGCAACGATCGCGACCGCGGTCGCCAGCCGAACCCTGCTGCCGATTCTCACCGGGCGATGCCTGGGTTGTCGAGCCAAGCCTGGAGGATCAGCTGTGCAGCGACCGCGTCGACACGCCCCTTCTGCTCCCGGACGTTCTTGGGAAGATCCATACTACGGATGGCTCGCTCTGCCCGGACCGAGGTCATACGCTCGTCCACATATGCCACGGGGACACCGAGCCGCTCACCCAGAGTATCCCCCACTCGCCGGACTTCTGCGCACCAATCGTTCTCCGCGCCGCTCAGTCCGAGGGGCAGCCCGACGATGACATGCCCGACGTTGTGTGCTCGTCCGATTTCCGCCATCCGAGAGATCGGGGCGCGCTTCCCAGTTCGGCGTACCAGCGTCTCGAGTGGCGTGGCTAACGTATTCGTTGGATCACTCACCGCGACGCCTACTCTCTTCTCACCGAAGTCCACACTCATCGCCCGGGAACCGCTCAAGGGATCAGAGAGCCTCGAGGGCGGCGTTCAAGTCCTCGCCCTCGAGAAGGTGTCCGTGGAGGTTGTGGATCGCCGTCTCAGAGCCGAACGCGAAACCACAGGAGCCATCACCTCGGGTTCGACATTTGACCTCGAGCACCGCAATCGGGCCTCCTGTGAGCTGTGAGAGAAGGCCGGAGAGAAATCCTGTACTGAAACTACAGGACCCATCAGACGTGACATTATCGGGAGAAGCTTCGGCCCAGTCGGAGGAGCCCAGAAGCCCGATCCCTGGGTGCGGGTCGCTGCGTGTCAGCGTGCCCCAGCCGCGCTTGGAGAAGTAGTCGGTGAGGTTGGACCAAAAGCCGCTCACACTGAGGTTGAAAGCGTGGCCTCCCGCCTCCTGATTTACGTTCCCTGCCGCCGCGAGGCCTGCCTGGTACCCTGCGTGGTGGAGGGCACGGACAGTTTCGAGCGCGCCGGCCGCCTTCGCCAATTCGGTGCGTAGCGAGTCGAAGACAGAGACCGGTATCGCGATCTCGCGGGGTCCTCCACCGTTTCTGCTCATCGGGTCTCCTCGTGCATGTTCTCTTGGGGCGTGGCATGGCTAATATAAACAACAAAGTGCGACCATCGCTGGAGGCACAACATGAATTCCGATCAGGAAGGTCTGGTCGTCAGTTTCGCATTGGGCATCGTGCTCGGTGCGATCATCGGCACGGGAGTGGGGTTGCTTGCTTCGCCTCAGTCGGGGAAGCTTCCCCGACTGACGGTTACTCGTCGGGCCAGACGAGTCCAGGCGGCGGCATCGGGCAGTCTCGACCACCTCGCCCCGACCTGAAGGCGAAGATCGACGACGCCGTCTCCGGGGATCAAGAACGGGTCGGGTAAAAAGCGACTCAGCTCCTCGACCGTTCGTGCCCAAAGATGTGGCCTAGTTCCTGCTGCCCCGTACTCGCGGGAATCGGAAGCGTCGGTTCGATCGATCGCACAGATCGGTGGGCTCCGTACCGGGGATGTAGTACTCCATGTACTGGTCCTCCTCCGGGCACCAGCGCGAAGCCAGCTGCCCTGTCTTTCGATCCACGAGAAGGGCGTTGAGTCCCTCCGGCATGGGCCACTCTTCCGGGATGGCGAGAAGGGGCAGTGCCTCTTCCACACCATTCTCTTCATCGGCCTCCACACCAGCGTAAACGCGACGCATGAATGCCCCCCAGACGGGGGCAGCCAGCGCACCACCGGTTGCCACAGTGCGGCTATCCAGGTCAAAGATTGGCCTAGGGTTATCCATGCCGAACCACAGCGTGGCCAGCAGGTTGGGAGTAAACCCGGAGAACCACACGTCCGTGCCATCGTTCGTCGTCCCGGTCTTGCCCGCAGCCGGCACGGAGTAAGGAAGGCCAGCGCGAACTCGAACCGCGGTCCATGCTGTTCCGCGGCGGACGACGTCCTGAAGCATGTCGACCACGATGCGTGTCGGAAGGCTGTCGAGGACCACGGTCCGCTCAGGCTGAGGTTCCCAGACCACTCTGCCCGCATCGTCCTCTACGCGCAGAATCGGGAACGGACGGACTTTGGTCCCCATGTTGGGAAAGGCCGAATACGCTTCTGCGAGCTGGAGCGGAATCACCTCTGCGGCTCCGATCGTCGTCGAGGGATATCGCTCGATCTGTGTACGGATTCCCATGCGCTGAGCCGTCTGAGCGACCGTCTCGATTCCGACTTCCTCCCAGCCGAGCTTGATCGCGATCATGTTCGTCGAGGTGTACAGCCCTTCGCGAATCGTCATGGGCCCCTTGAACTCGTTTCCGAAGTTGGAGGGGCGCCAGTCCTCGCCTTGCAGCTGCGGATAGACGACCGCGTTGTCTTCAAGGACGTACGATGCCGGAATGCCGGTGTTGATCGCGGACGTATAAACGAATGGCTTGAAGGCAGACCCCGCCTGACGTTGAGCCAGACGTGCGCGGTCGAACTTCGACTGCTGGTAGTCGCGTCCGCCGATCATCGCTTTCACATGTCCCGTCTCGGGATCGAGAGCAATGAATGCACCTTGCAGGTACGGGGTCGAGCCAGGGAACTCGGCAACGGTGTCGAAGTCGGCGAAGATCGGGTGCTTGAACCGATCGTCCGTTTCGATGTCATTCCATCCGACCTCCATCGCCGCCCTCGCCGCCGACTGCACCTCAAAGTCGAGCGTGGTATAGACGCGGAAGCCACCGCTGTAGATCTCCGACCCGAAGCGGTCGTCCAGAATTTGTCGGACCCACTCCTCGAAGTACGGGGCGATCCGTGTGACATCGCTCTCAGGCTCCGATTCGGGGAGAGGGAAGGCCTTCCACCGCGTGGCTTCGGCGCTCGTCAGGTACCCCTCAGTCGTCATGCGATCGAGAACGAGGTTCCTGCGAGCCTTGGCCCGGTCGGGATATCTGAACGGATCGTAGCGTGCCGGGACATTGAGAATGGCGGTGAGGAGCGCGGCTTCAGCCACGTTCATGTCCATGGCGTCCTTCCCGAGGTACCCGCGCGCCGCATTCTGGAAGCCGTACCCACGGCCCATGTAGATCTCGTTGAGGTACGCTTCGAGGATCTGATCCTTCGTGTAGGACGCCTCCAGTTCAAGGGCGACTTGGACCTCCTTGAGCTTTCGCACGTACCGACGGTCGAACCCGATCTCATCGAACATGTTTCGGGCGAGCTGCTGGGTGATCGTGCTCCCACCACCCTGCTCCCGACGGAATGTCAGAACACCGAGGATGGCCCTCGTGATGCCGATGGGATCAAAGCCCCGATGCTCGTAGAACCGTTTGTCCTCAGTGGCGACGATGGCCTGCGCCACGTAGTCGGGCAGGGCCTCAATGGACATCGGCGTCCGCCGCTCGAATCCGATTTCAGCTATCTGTTGGCCATCGTGCGTGAGGACCTTGCTCATCTGCTCATGCTGGAAGGTCCTAATCTGTGCGATCGACGGACACTCGTTTCCGGCGCAGAGGTTCTGCCAGGCCCCCCACGAGCCCCCGAGTCCAAGGGCGGCGATGAAGGTCGCGCCGAGGAGAAACTCCGTCGGATACCAATAGCGGGAGAGTTTGGCGGCGATGCCTGCTTTGCCACCGTTCTTCGATCTGGGTTTTGCGCGTGCCATCATGGTCAGGGGATCTCTCGGGCCTCGATTAGGAGCATGACTCAAATGATTGCAATTCGAGTGCCATGCCCCGTAACAGAAGGAAGCTAGCCTTCTAGCGGGGCGAGCCTCAAGCATATTCGCCACGGCTCCAAGACAGACGTGTACCTCTACCTATCTGCCTTGACCAGCGTCACCGCTCCGACCAAGCTCTGCTGTCACTCCGCGCTCACGCCTCGCCTTGCTGATGAAGCCGATTCGTCAATTGTCGACTGCACTGATCTGCCTCGCCGCACTCGCTGCGGGGTGCGGCGCTCAGGCAGGATCAGAGCTCGTCGTATCGTCTGACCGGGAGCTTCGCAGGCTCGCGGCCGAAGTCCTTCCAGATATTGCCGAACGCTCGGGTATGGAGCTCAAGGTACCGGTCCGGCTCGAAGTTCGGACGCGCGACGAACTCGAGCGATACCTCAAGTTCAAACTTGATGAGGAATTGCCGCCCGAGGAGGCTCAGGCGAGGGTCGACGTTTATGCAATGCTGGGGCTGCTTGACCCCGATACAGATCTGCGGGCGCTCCTGCTCGGGCTGTACGGCGAACAGGTCGCCGGTTTCTACGAGCCTGATTCGACCGCCTTTTTCGTCATCGAGGGTCAGTCGGTAGCGACTCTGCGGCCGCTACTCGTGCATGAGCTCGTGCATGCGGTTCAGGATCAGTCCGTCGATCTGAGAGCACTCAGCGACTCTGACCTGGGGAACGACCGGGCGACGGCTGCAATGGCGGCCATCGAGGGACATGCGACGCTGGTGATGTTCGAGTATCTCGCGGAGCAGATGGCGGGTACACCACTCGACCTAGCCACGGTATCAGATTTTGCCGCTCAGATACGACCGGCGCTTGAGGCCACGGCACAATTCCCGGCGCTGGCGAGTGCGCCGAGGATCATTCGGGAGTCGTTGCTTTTTCCCTATGTCGAGGGTGCGATTTTCGCTCATGGTCTGTGGAGCGAGACGGACCGAGTGGTTCCTTTCGGTGACGCGATGCCGCTGTCCACTGAACAGGTGTTCGATCCGGCCGCGGCATCTCCGGTTGAGCTCGCTGTTGAGGTGTCCGGGGCCACGCAAGTGCTGACGGATGTCCTCGGGAGCCTCGAGTTGGGGATTCTCATCGAGGACGTGCTTGGCGTCGCGAAGGGAGCCGGAGGTCGTGCGGGGGGCATGGCTGATGGGTGGGACGGCGATCGGTTTGTTCTGGTGGACGTCGCCGGCGAGGGGCGCGCGCTCTCGTTTGTCACGCTCTGGGACAGTGAGAAAGCTCGAGACGCGTTCTCTAATCGTGTCGAGGTGCGAGGCGAGCACTTCGGAGCAGTGCCTCGAGTGGAACGGACGAGCATCGAGGGACACCCCGCATCGATCCTGAGCGTGGGGCCTGACTTCTCGGCTCACTTCACCCTCGCGGCATCGCGATAGATCTGATGTCAAAGGCCCTGCCGAATGAACTTGGTCGAGTTATGGTCACCAGTGGGGCTGGTGACTATCCGGTGATTGTCGGCCCGGGTACGACCTCAGGACTTCCAAGCCTACTTCTCTCGCTCGCCGCCCCCCACCGTGTCGCGATGATCACGGACAGTCACGTTGGGCCTCTTTATGCTGATGCACTGGCCGCGACATGTCGGGCGGAGAGCTTGGACGTTGAGGTGTTCCAGTTCGAAGCGGGCGAGGCTTCAAAGACAAGGAAGACCTGGGCAACCTTGACTGATCAGATGCTCGAAGCGGGCATGGGTCGAGATACTGTGGTGGTTTCGGTCGGTGGTGGGGTGTCGACGGATCTCGCGGGCTTTGTGGCCGCAACATTTCTCCGCGGGGTGCCGGTAGTGCAGGTGCCAACGAGCTATCTGGCGATGATCGACGCCTCGGTCGGAGGCAAGACTGGAGTGGATGTGCGGGCCGGTAAGAATCTGGTCGGTGCGTTCCACCCCCCCTTGGCAGTCGTGATCGATACCACCTTGCTCGAGACCCTTCCCGTCGCGGAGCGTGCACAGGGGCTGGTTGAGGCACTGAAGCACGGGGCGATCAGAGACGAGTCCTACTTCGACGCTCTGATTGGCGACCTCGGTGCGCTGCTTGCGGCGGAGCCGATCCGGGCAGCAGAGGTCGTGCTGTCTTCCGTGCGGATCAAAGCGGAGATCGTTGGGCAGGACGAACGGGAGAGCGGAGTCCGCCAGATCTTGAATTTTGGACATACGATTGGACATGCGATGGAGGCGGCCTCCAGCTATGTCCTCGGCCACGGTGCTGCCGTTGCCATGGGCATGAAGGGGGAGGCGGCTGTCGGAGAGGCTCTGGGGGTCACCCAGGCCGGGACACGCCGTCGCCTGGACGACGCCCTCGCCCCGCTTCTCAATGTTGCAGGAGAAGATCCGCGGTGGATCGCGTCGACGCTGGACGTCGATTCTGTGATGAGTTTTCTCTGCAAAGACAAGAAGGCTCGCGCAGGGAGGCCTCGGTTTGTGCTACTGGAGCAGATTGGTACCGTCGCGGCGGGCAAGAGATGGACGCATGCAATTCCGAGTGATCTCGTGCAGGACTCGGTTCTCGGAGCAACACAGTGACCGGTCTTTCATTGTAGTGCGATCATCTATAATAGTCTCGCAGACCTCACCCCTTCGGAGGTGCAATGGCGCTCACCGAACAGGTTGACGGTTCCACCATAGCGTCGGTTCTCGCGACACGTGCGACGACCGATTCGGGTCGTCCCTATCTGCTATTCGAGGAGGACCTTTACAGCTACGGGGCCGTAGACACGCACGCCGAAGCGCTCGCGGCTGGTCTGGCGGGTCTCGGAGTGGAACCGGGGGACCGTATCGCTCTCGTACTGCCGTCCTGCCCGGAGTTCGTGATCTCGATGTTCGCGGCGGCGAAGCTCGGGGCGGTCGTCGTACCCTTGAACCCTCGGCTTGCGACGCCGGACTTGCAGTACATGCTTCGCCATTCGGAGGCCGTGTGCGCGGTCATCATCGAACAGGATCGAGGGACCGATTTCCTCCATCTGTTCGAAGAGATCATGCCGCAACTCCCGGACCTGCGTTACCTCGTGACGGTTGGCGCAGAAGAGCTCTGGTACGACGAGACCATCTATCAGTTCGAGGACCTCCTCTCTGCAGGTGCCGGTCGGGATTTTCCCGCTCCGGAGACAGAGCCAGGGGACTGCTTCGCGCTTCTGTATACTTCGGGTACGAGCGGAAAACCCAAGGGTGTGGAGTTGAGTCACGCAAACCTTCTCGCCGTGGCTGCGGGAACGGCGGAAGCTATCGGTCTCGAAGAGACGGACCGAGTCATTGGTATCTCCGGACTCTTCCACGTGTTTGGGCTTTCGCAGGGGGTGCTGGGGAGTGCGTTGGTCGGTGCCTCGGTCGTGCTTCTCGACGACGCGGGAGCTGGCGAAGTTCTCGATGCGGCGGAGAAATACAAGGCCACCGTTCAATACGGGATTCCGACGTTGTTCTTATCGCAACTGTCGTTGCTTGCTGAGACTGCGCGGGCTACCGATTCGCTCCGTCTGGCGGTCGTCGCGGGTGCACCCGTAAGTGATGAGTTGATGGCCGATCTGTCCGACCGTTTCGGTGCTACGGTGCTGGCCGGCTACTCGGTTACAGAGACGGCATCAACGGTAAGTGTCTCGGTCCCCAGTGATTCACCCCAACAGCGCCGCTTTACCGTCGGACGACCGATCTCTGGCACCATGGTCCGGATCGTAGAAGCGGCCACGGAAGGCGACGTAGAGCTTCCGGTGGAGAGTGTGGGTGAGATCCGAGTGAGGGGGCCGGGCGTTATGTTGGGCTACTATCGACAGCCAAATCAGACCGCCGAATCCTTTGACGCCAATGGCTTTTTCTGTACGGGGGACCTCGGCCTGGTGGATGAGGATGGGTTCCTCCATTTGGTAGGCCGTACGCGGGACGTTATCATTCGCTCTGGTTTCAACGTGTACCCCCGGGAAGTCGAGTCTCGAATTGAGTCTCACCCGGCGGTTCAGGAAGTAGCAGCGATCGGCGTGGCCGATGAGTTGCTTGGTGAAGCCATCTGTGCCTGCATCGTCCCTGTCGAAGGTGCGATCGTCACGGATCACGAGATCGTAGACTGGTGCCGCGAAACACTCGCGGACGACAAGGTCCCCGATATCGTCCGATTCGTCGACGAACTACCTCGGACTGACACGGGTCAGGTACGGCGGGTCGAACTCGCCCGAGCCGTTCATTCGGAAGGGCAATCGACCTGACGGGAAAGCAGCGCCCGCTGTGGGCGTTCCCGAAGGCTTCCCCGACCTCTGTCGCGATCCAACGACGTGGTTGAGGTGGGGAGGCCTCGCATCAGAACAATTCAGTAAGCGAGACAAAATGAACGTGCCGTACACACGCGCCCCTCACCAGGGAATCGGCGGACACTCAGGTCACGACGCGACGCACGCAGCCCTCCTCATCGACTTCGATAACGTAACGCTGGGCATGCGTAGTGAGCTTTCAAAAGAGCTTAAGAGTCTCCTCGATTCCGACGTCATCAAAGGCAAGGTGAGCGTACAGCGCGCCTATGCCGACTGGCGTCGCTATCCCCAGTACATCGTGCCCCTCTCCGAGGCGTCGGTCGATTTAATTTTCGCGCCGGCCTATGGGAGCAACAAGAAGAATGCGACCGATATCCGCATGGCGATCGACGCGCTTGAACTCGTATTCATACGTCCGGAGATCGGCACATACATCTTGCTTACAGGAGACGCGGACTTTTCGAGCCTCGTCCTGAAGCTCAAGGAATACGGGAAGTACGTAATCGGAGTGGGCATTCAGGAATCAAGTTCCGACATCCTCGTCCAGAACTGCGACGAGTACTACTCTTACACCAGCCTCACCGGCCTCACGAAGACGACTGAGCTGAACAATCGCGAAGGGCGGGATCCCTGGCTTCTGGCCAAGGACGCGGTCGCGAAAATGGTCCAGCGTGGTGACGTGATGCGATCCGACCGGCTCAAGCAGGTCATGCAGGAGCTCGATCCGACGTTCGACGAAGGAGCCATCGGCTTCTCAAAGTTCAGCAAATTTCTCGCGGAAGGGTCGTCGCGTGGCGTGGTGAACCTTCGAAAGCTCGAGAACGGGCAGTATGAGGTTGAGCCAGGAAAGAGTTCGAGTAGTGACCGCCCGGAAGAGGGGCGGAGCCGCGCGAGTCGCAGTCGAGGCGGCCGTAGCCGTGGTGGACGGGGGCGTGGAAGCCGTAGCGATCGCGGGCAGGAGCGCACCGACTCAGTTGGCGCGACGGAGACGTCGTCGAGTCCGGAGGACGTCGATCCATTGCGCGCTGCGTACGACGTTCTTAGTCAGGCTCTCTCGACTCTCCGTGAAGCTGGCCGGGATCCGGTTAGGGACTCTGATGTGAAAAGGAAAATCCTCGAACGTGACCGCTCCTTCGATGAGACGGAGCTCGGCTTTGCGAAGTTCAGTAAATTTCTTGAGCAGGCGTTGCAAGATGGAGTGGTAACCCTGACAAAGACGGAAGCGGGAAATCACGACGTGTCGTTGGCGGAGGGAGTCACCGCTGACTCTCCGACGTCAGGGGTAGCTGCACCTGCTGTCGAGACACAGGCTCCGGTCACGACGACCGCAGTAGAGAGCCCGGCCGAGGTTGCCGCACCGGCAGCTCCGCCCAAGTCGGAAGAAAAAGAGACCAAACGAGGCCTGTTCGGCTTCCTGGGAGCTCGGCGGGGATCCACAAGCCGCCGTGGCGGTAAAGATGGGTCATCGCTCTTTGGGCTCGGGAACATCGTTTCTTCGTCTTCTGGCGAGCCGACGCCAAAGCGTTTTGCGGACGACCGTCCGTCCAATCCGCGATCGGGTGGTACCGGAGTGGCCGCTACTGAGATGAACGAGCCTGACGAGTCCGGCGAGACCGACTATGACGAGCCGGATCTGCGGATTGATTCGGCAGTCGTCGACTACGGAGACAACGACGAAGAACCGGACGAGGTAGTGGCAGCGCCGCCGACCCGGTCTTCAGGGCCTCGGAAATCAGGCTCTGCTACCTCCAGTCAGTCGCCAGCCGTGTCCGCTGCGCCCACGTCGGAGTCGCCAGCGGTGTCGTCCACTCAGGAAGCGCCCTCCGGTTCTGCTCCGTCTGAGAGCGTAGAGGGGCTGGGCTTGCCGTCCGACCCCGGAGCGATAGTTCGCTACCTCACGCATCGGTACAAGGGCGTTGGCGAGAAGACTGCCGAGACGCTGGTGGAGACTCTGGGCGCTGACATTTTCCGAACCATGCAGGAAGATCCGGACCGCATCGGAACCATCGTGCCTCCGGGACGTGCGGAGCAGGTCCTCGAGGCCTGGAAGTCTGACTTCGAGCGCAGGTCTGGAGCCAAGACCAGTGGGTCGAGTGGGTCTGAGTCCGGCACTGGTGGACGTTCCGGCGGTGGGCGGGGACGCGGAAGAGGTCGCAGCTGACCCGACCGTAGTACCCCCCTGTCGCCGCACCAATCGACCTTCCTGACGGCCAGGGATTTTCTCAAGCACGTTTTACTGTCAGCCCGTGGCGATGGTCGCACGCGCGCTTCTTGGCTCATGTCTTGTTTGGCTTATAGAGGGCCGGTTGCGCACTTGGGGTCATCGTCGAGGTTGATGGCTTCGGTCAGACCGTTCTGCATCAAGGCCTTCTTCCAGTCGAGGGCATCGATATGATGACTCGACGGCGGCAGGGCGGCCTCGATAGCTGCCGATCCGGGTAGACTGGTCCAGGCGTTGGAGATTTCCGACGATTTGTATGTACATGATCGATCCACCCCACCCCTCCTGTTGGTCCCCGGGTGGGCGGTCGAAGACGACCGTGTGGGCGTGTCTGCAAAGATAGAAATCAGTGTAGCGGCGGATCGGCTCCATCGGTTCTATGTTCGAGGCACCGACGGGGTGTCGAGACACCCCGCGTGAACCGCTCTGGAGTGAAGATGTATGAGTGACCCGACCTGGATTTCGGTCCTGCCCCCGATTCTCGCGATCGGTCTCGCGATCTGGACTCGGCAGGTCTATCTCTCGCTCGCGGGGGGACTCTGGTTTGCGTGGACGATTCTTGAGGGATGGAATCCGCTGACCGGAGTTTCTTCGGCGCTTGAAGGTGCCGTCGCAGTGTTTGCGGACCCGGGTGATACTCGCGTGATCATGTTCACGCTCGTTATCGGCGCCCTGATCGCGACCGTTCAGGCCTCGGGGGGCGTGCAGGGATTCGTCCACCAGCTCGAAGAGCGGAAATGGGTTGACTCTTCGAAACGGTCCCAGCTGCTTGCATGGATCGTGGGCGTCGGAATCTTCATCGAGTCGAATATTACTGTGCTGGTAGCAGGTACTGTCGCTCGCCCGCTTTGTGATCGATACAAGTGCTCGCGGGAAAAATTGGCGTACATCATCGACTCTACTTCGGCACCGATCTGCGTTCTGATTCCGCTCAACGCATGGGGGGCTTACAACCTCCAAATCCTCGAGGGACTTGGCGTCGAGAATGCGCTTGGCGTCTTCATCCAGTCTATTTTCTTCAATTTCTACGCATTCGCTGCCGTACTGCTCGCCCTCCTGGTGGTTCTGTTCGGCATCGACATCGGGCCCATGAAGAAGGCTGAAGAGCGAACCCGTAACGGGCAGGTTCTCTGGCCGGGTGCTATGCCCATGATCGATGAGGAAGTGCTTTCCACAGCACCGGACCCGAGTATCGAGCCTCGGGCGAAGAACATGATTCTGCCCATTCTGGCCATGGTCCTGTTCATGCCGGTCGCCCTCCTCATCACGGGTTCGGGCGACATCCGAGAAGGCTCCGGATCGACGAGTGTGCTCTGGTCTGTTGGTGTTGGTCTCGTCCTGTCCTGGATCATGCTCAAGGCGCAGGGAATTTTCACTGTGGAAGAGCTGGTCAAGCTCGCGCTCAAGGGTGCCGGTGCCCTCGTGCCGTTGGCTCTCATTCTGTTGCTTGCGCTGGCCCTGGGTGATGTCATCCAGATGCTTGGCACCGGCGTCTATGTCGCGCAGGTCACGGCGGGGACCATGCCCAACTTCGTTTACCTGCCGCTGATCTTCCTGGTTTCTGGCGGGATCGCTTTTTCGACCGGGACGAGCTGGGGCACGTTCGCCATCATGCTGCCGATCGCGGTGCCGGCGGCCATGACTCTCGGGCTGCCTCTAGCGCCGTTCGTGGCGGCTTCGCTCGCGGGTGGCGTGTTCGGAGACCACTGCTCTCCGATCTCAGACACGACGATCATCTCCTCGATGGCAGCAGCGACGGATCACATCAGCCATGTCCGCACGCAAATCCCCTACGCACTCATCTGCGGAGGGATTGCCACCGTCGCGTTCGCGATCCTCGGAGCGACCCTCTAGACAAGCGCTCGAAAACAGCGTTTCGATTCACTATATTGGGGGCGGTGCGGCCCTGGCCGCCGTGAGAAAACACCGTACGTGGAGCGAGTCAGTTGAACGTCATCGTGTGTGTAAAGCGCGTCCCAGACACTGAGGCGCGCATCCGTGTCGACAGTTCCGGGATTGCCATCGACAAGGCGGGTATCAAGTATGACTTGAGCCCGTACGATGCCTTCGCGGTAGAGGCCGCTCTTCGTGTCAAAGAGGCCGCCGGCGAAGGCGAGGTCACCTTGCTCACGCTCGGTGATTCGTCGACGCAAGAGACGCTTAGAAAAGGACTCGCAATGGGAGCAGACCGGGCGATCCTCCTTACTGGCGAGGTCAGCCTGGACGGTCTCGCGACGGCAAAGGCTTTGGCAGCAGAGCTGGACGGATCCGATGCCCCACTCTTCCTGTTCGGGATTAAGGCGGCCGACTACGATCAATCACAGGTTGGACCTATGGTCGCTACACTCGCGGGTCGTCCGTGCGTCACGGGTGTGTCCGGCTTCGATGTCGAGGCTGGGAGGGTGGTTTGCCGGAGAGAGGTCGAGGGCGGTAGTGAAACCGTCCACGTCGACCTCCCCGCGGTGCTTTGCATGACTAAGGGCCCGAACCAACCACGCCTTGCGGCGCTCAAGGGAATCATGGCAGCCAAGAAGAAGCCACTGGACGAAAAACCAGCTGTCTCCGGAGTGGCCCGAGTGCGTCTGGTCGCGCTGACGGAGCCGCCGGCGCGCGAGCCGGGCAGGATCGTCGGAGAGGGTGCCGACGCAGTTGCTGAACTCGTTCGCCTGCTTCGTGAAGAAGCAAACGCGATCTGAACCCGCTGTTCGATCGCTAGCCCCATCCCATCTGGAATTCTTACGGAGTAGTCAGACATGGCGAATGTACTCGCCTTTGCAGAGCAGCGAGACGGTCAAGTTGGTTCAGCAGCTCGCGAGGCCGTCGGCGTCGCGGCCCAGCTCGCCGAATCACTAGGCGGCAAAGCTCACGCTTTGGTACTTGGGGGCTCGGGGTTATCCGCCTCGGCTGCAGCGCTTGGTGAGGTAGGTGCCGCTGCGGTCGCCGTGGGCGAACATGACGACCTGAGCGATTACAACCCCGAGGGTTATGTCAATCTGGTCGTCGATCACGTAAGGGCGGGCGACTACGGTGCGGTCATTTTTGGGGCGACCACTCTGGGCAAGGATCTGGCACCTCGGGTCGCGGCTCGACTCGACGTGCCAATGGCGTCCGACGTGACCGGAGTTGAGGCGTCAGGCGGCACGCTTTCTGTGACGCGCCCAGTCTTCTCTGGGAAGGCGTTCGCGACACTGGAAATCGATGCCACGCCTGCGGTCGTCACGGTGCGTCCGAATGTGTTTCAAGCGGCGGTGCGACCCGCGGCTGGTGAAGTGTCGACTTTCACGCCCGAGGTCGACGCGTCGACGTGGAGAGTCCGGGTTGTAGAACGTGACAGCGCCAGCGGCGGGCAGGTCGACGTTTTGGAAGCCTCGGTGATTGTGTCCGGTGGCCGAGGCATGAAAGACCCCGAGAACTGGGGTCTACTCGAAGAACTTCGCGATGCGATAGGGTCAGATGTAGCGCTCGGTGCCTCTCGTGCTGTGGTCGACGCCGGATGGCGTCCGCACCGCGAACAGGTCGGACAGACCGGGAAGACGGTCGCGCCGAAACTCTATTTCGCAGTGGGTATTTCCGGAGCGATTCAGCATCTTGCGGGCATGAGGACGGCCAAGACAATCGTCGCGATCAATCGTGATGCTGATGCGCCGATCTTCAGCGTTGCAGACTATGGAATCGTTGGAGACCTCTTTGACATCGTTCCCAAGTTGGCCGAGGAAATCGCCGCGCTGCGGGCTTCAGACTAAGAGATCTTCGCCGCGATGACTTGATGTCACCACGGCTACCAGATCTCACCCGTCCTGCGCCCCGGGTTTTCCACCGAGGACGGGTATCGGGTCGACAGGGCGCCCCCAGCGCCATACCTCGAAGTGGAGATGGGGGGCTGTAACGTCACCCGTGGCGCCGCTGAGTCCGATAGGATCACCCGCGCTCAGGCGCTGCCCGTCGGCGACTTGAATGACGGAGAGGTGCGCATACACCGATTCAATGCCTCCGGCATGGTCGATCCACACGACGTTGCCGAAGCCTCGCATGGCACCCGCGAAACGCACCGTGCCGTCGGCCATCGCCTCGACGAGTGTGCCCGTCGCGACGTTCAGGTCCACTCCTCGATGAATGTCTGGCCGGGCACCCATGAATCGTAGGCCGAATCCTGAGGTGAGAGACGCGTCGACCGGCCAGCGCGGGAGGTGACACCCTGTCGCCCCGACGACCAACGCGCACGCGAGCAGGGTGCGCGTCCGCATCCCTAGCCGATCATGAACGGAACTGCTGCCGGCCCTGAATCGAGCAGCATCACCTCGACGATCTCGCCCGGCTCGATGCTTCCACGATCTGGTGGTACGATCGCCAGACCGTCGGCCGCAGCGAGACCTCGGACCAACCCGGAGACCTGCGGGCCGGTCAGCGAGGCCGTCAGCTCTCCACCCTCGACCCCGAGGGATACTCGCTGGAAGTAGGTCAGGGATGCGGGAGTATCGAGGCGTTCGGTCGTGCGGCAGGGCACTCGCCTGCGTTCCACTCTAGCATGGCCCGCCAGACGCAGCAGGTAGGGTCGAACGAAGACCTCGAACGTCACGAAGGCTGACGAAGGATTACCCGGAAGGCTGAACACCGCCTGCCGGTGATCGCGGTGGTCGAGCCAGCCGAAGCTGATCGGGCTGCCTGGGCGCATCTTCACCCGCCAGAAGTCCTGGATGAAGCCGCGGGTGTCGAGCACCCGTTTCACGAGATCAGCTTCGCCCATGGAAGCGCCACCGATCGTGATCAGAACGTCAGAGTCACGGCCCCGTTCGATCGCATTCTCAATGGAAGCCGGTTCGTCCACGGCGATGCCGAGGTCTAAGGGGATCGCCCCGAGCGCCTCAACTAGCGCCTGGACCATTGGGCCGTTCGACTCGGGAACGCCCTGGCCTTTGCGCACGTCGTCGTATTGATCTGCACGCCGCAACTCGTCTCCCGTGGAAAGTACGGCTACGGTGGGTACACCGTGGAGTTGAGCGCGTACCCGGCCGGCGGCCGCCAGAACCCCCATCGTCCCGGGTGTGATCGTGTGCCCCGGTGAGAAGAGGAGGTCGCCCGAACGCATATCCTGTCCGGCGCCGCGTACGTGACGTCCGCTGTCTCTCGAGCTGTTGATCGATACTACGCCCGGGGCTGCCTCCGCGTCGGTGTCTTCTACTCGGACCACCGTGTCTGCGCCGTCCGGCACGGGTGCACCCGTCATGATCCGCATGGCGCTAGCGGGTTGTAAGGTGCGAGGCGCTCCGTCGCCTGCCCGAATGACATCGGTAACAGGCAACTGAGTAGGGTTTTCGGGCGTCGCCTCGGCTATGTCTGCGGAGCGGACGGCGTAGCCGTCCATGGCGCTGTTGTCCCATGGCGGCAGCGTCGCTTCGGCCACGATGTCCTCAGCGAGGGCACGCCCCAACGCTTGCCGAAGTTCGACTGGCTCTGCCGGATGAGGACGTGCGGCAGCCATGATCCGACGCCGAGCGGCGTCAACGTCGAGCCAGTCCGCGACACGGGCTTCGAAGTCTGAGCCGCCGGGAGAGCTCACAGTTGTCTCGGCCTCACCACCGGTAGAGCAATCCGATCGAAAGCTGATTCCCTTGGAGCCACTCCCCGTCTGCCACACCTAGGAAGTCCCGGTCCGGGTCAGCATAGCCGGGTGGCGTATCGGCCTTCCAGAGCGAGAAATTCCACTCTGGTCGAATCACGATCCTATCCGTGAGAAACCACCGAGTCCCAAGACCGAGTGTCCCGAAGAAACTCGTCCCGAAATCGAATTGATCTTCGGGCAGCAGTATCTGATCCAGAGCATTCTCGCTGGACGCATCCAGAGCGATTCCGCCTCCGGCCGTGAAGTATGGCGCCAGCCGGTGCCACGTGCGACGTCCGGTGAAGGTGAAGCGGATGCGTGCATCGATTGTGACGATCGATGCATCTGCCTGGCCGATCAAGCGGTCACCTTCGGTCCGACCGGGGTCAATGACGTCGCGCTCACTCTTGATGAGCCCGACGGCCCCACCGAACGAGAGCGGTCCGGAAAGCTCGAGCGCGTACTGCGCGCCCGTGACGGGTCCTCCGCTGGGTGCATACCCGAAGCGCCCAGCACCGGAATTCATCACTCCGCCGTAGACCCCGACCTCGGACCCACGTTCGATGTAGGCGAAGGGGGAGGGTATGGATTGTGCATCAGCCAGAGCTGGAGACAGGAGTCCCAGGGCCGTGAGCGCGATGCCGAAGTTGATCGTGGAAAGCCGCATGGAGGGAATGAGTACCTCGCCGACGTATTTTTCAATGATTGAAATTATGGAACGCCACAGGCAAATTCCTGTTGGACCATCGCTTGCGGCACTCTGACCGCACGATGTAACACCTTTCGTTCGCGATCGTTTCAGCCAATATGTCACTTCGATACAGGCTTTTACTCGGCGCGTTGCTCCTCAACGGGACTCTCGGCGTCGTAGGCCCCTCCGATGCCGAGGGGCAGTTCTCCACTTCTGTGCGAGTGGAGGAGAATTTTCGACGTGAACCGAACGGCTTGGTGCTGGCACGAATGGACCCAGGTGCCCCCGTCCGCGTGCTCGCCACGGAGGGAAATTGGACCGAGGTAGAAATCGAGGGCTGGGTTTGGCAGCGTTCCCTTCAGGCGAGTGAGGATCCCTCCATGGATCTGGTAGTGTCGGAATCGGAAGGGGAGAATCTCCGATCTGGGCCGTCCGGAACGATCTTGGGAAGACTCGAAGAAGGCACACTCCTCGAAGAACTGAGTCGAGACCCGGCATGGGTTCGAGTGTCTCGTGTCGGCTGGATCTGGACCGGCTCACTTCGGGAGTCCACTTCGACCTCGGACGACACGGTCCACCCGACGATGACCACCCGGCCCGCGACTCGCGCGCCGGCAGGTGTGCAGAATCTTGGCGAAGCGGGTGGGCCGATCTTGGCCGCACCTGACGGAGACACGCTCGCCGTGGCCGCCCCCGCCAGTGACCTCGAGGTGCTCCAGCGAGAAGGAAATTGGGCCCGGGTGAGACTGGAAGGCTGGATGTGGATGCCGGCGCAATTCGGATTGGGAGACGCAGACGAGACGGCCGAGTCACTCGAGCCGGAGGACTTTGTTCGTGACCCGGATGCATACGCAGGCCGTGTCGTCGAGTGGACGATCCAGTTCATTTCTCTGGAACGCGCCGAGGCTGTCCGGACGGACTTTTTCGAGGGGGAGCCCTTCCTTTTCGCTCGATTCGGGGGCAACGACGGCCCGTTCGTTTATGTGGCGCTGCCTGCCGATCGGCTCTCCGAAGTGGAGGGGTTGGTGCCTCTCGAGGAACTTTCCGTTACCGGTCGAGTCCGGACGGGATCCTCTGATTTGACTGGAGCCCCCATCATCGACCTCATTTCCCTACAACGAATCCGATAGCAAGATGTGGACGAACCAGGCTGTGGCTTCTCGGGCACTCGTTGCGGTGCCGCTCCTCGTAGCTTTCGCTTGTAGTTCAGGCCCGACTGAAGTCATTCTGCAACCGGTGGAGACGATCGTCGCCGCCGGTGACCACCAGTACGGAACCGCGGGGCAGATCCTGCCCACGTCGCTCCACGTTGTCGTGCGGGGGATCACGACCGAGCTTCCGCGGGCGGATCGAAACGTCCTCTGGACTGTGGAGTCGGGTGACGCTGAGATCGTTGGGATCGCCAGCGTCTTGACCGATGAAGCCGGCTCGGCTCGCGTGAAGGTCCGTCTCGGGACAGCGACAGGAGAGGTCTCCATTCTTGCCCGGGTGCAGGACCAGGAGAGCTCGAGCGCGGTGTTTACCCTGTATCTGGTGGATCGTCCTGTGCTTGCGACTGTGTCCCCGGCTACGGCCTCCCCAGGTTCATCCGTTACACTGACCGGCCAAAATTTCAGCCCGGACGCGGATCACAATGTAGTTCTCTTTTCTGGGCTGCGCGGGAGAGTCACTGCCGCCTCGACAACTCAACTGACGGTCACTGTGCCACCGTGCCTCACATCGCGGTCCGTGGTGATCACCGCCCAGTTGGGCATAGTCGCGAGTTCCTCGACTTCCCTTCAGATTTTATCTGCGGGGAGTGTGGAGTCGCTTGCTGTAGGTGAATCGGTATCTGCGACCGACCCCGAAGGTTTTTCATGCGTGACGGTGCCGGGCGACGGAGCCACCAGTTATCTGGTGATGGTGCAATCCACTAGCGAAGTTGGGGCGGCGATGCATCCAGTGTCGTTTTTCGGCCTCAGCGCCGACGGCAACCCCTACGCCTCGGTCGTCGACACGCGCGCCCGGGCTGCGATTGCGGCCCCCTCTACGGTTCTTCTCGACGGCCCCGGTCGCATGCAGGCCAACTGGGATGCACGTCTGCGGGAGTATGAGGCCGAAATCACTCGGGGCAGGGGCCAGGTCCAGACAGACGTGCCCGAGGGAGATCGTGCTCAACGCGTCGACCGCCCGGCCGCGGTCCCGATCCTCGGTGAACAGCGGACCTTCGAAGTGTTTCGGGATGTGGGTGATTTCACTGAAGTGACTGCAACCGCCCGCCACATTGGTCAGAGGGCTGCATTCTTCGTCGATCTGAATTCGCCGGAGGGCGGATACACGCCGGCCGATCTGCAATATTTTTCCGATACTTTCGACCAGATCATCCATCCGATGGTCACTTCATCGTTCGGGGCAGAGTCAGATCTCGACCAGAATTCTCGCATCGTCGTCCTGCTTACACCGGCCGTGAACGCCCTGACGCCGCGGAGCGCGAGCGGTTTCGTGGGAGGATTTTTCTTTGGAGCCGATCTCCTCCCGAAACTGCAAGGCAGTAACGCCGCCGAGATTTTCTATTCACTCGTACCGGATCCCGGTGGCGTTTTCTCTGATCCTCGGCCCCGGGACAAGCTACTGGAGGTGACGCCAGCGATTCTCGCTCACGAGTACCAACACATGGTTCACTTCAACGAGCGCGTTCTCGTCCGGGGGGCCGAAGCAAACGAGGCGACATGGCTCTCGGAAGGGTTGGCCCAGTTCTCAGAGGAGCTCACGGCGAGAGAGTTTGATAATGCCGGAGATGCCGACGCCGCTGAGCTATTCCGGGATGGCGCGGTCGACCGATCCAGGCGGTACCTCGCAGGCCCGGATAGCGTCTCTCTGCTGATTTCGAGTGGACAGGGGACGCTGGCCGAGCGGGGCTCGGGATTCCTGTACGTCATGTATCTGGTGGACCGATTCGGGTCCGACCTCGTTGGACGACTGACGCGTACTACGAACACCGGGGCACGAAACGTGGAAGCTGAAACTAGAACCGATTGGGCTACCGGATTGTCGGACTGGTGGTCGGCGGTTTGGATGGACGGAGAGAACGGGTTGCCAGATACACCAGGGTTTCCCGGCGTCGATCTGAAGGCGTTTCTTGGGGATCCGTTTCCGCTGGAAGCCGACGTGACAGGGCAGGGTGACTTTGCGCTTTACCAGAACCTGCGGTCAGCTTCCGTAGCGTACTACATTGTTACTCCGGCGGCGGGTGGTTCAATGACGCTTCGGGTCGGCGGGGAGTCAGGTGGAACGAGCCTTGCTCAGGCAGGGGTGGAGATGCGAATTATCCGTATTCAGTAAGGGTTGTGAGCCGTGGAGGGTTGAGCCTTCTTGGGTGGTGGCTCGTAGGGTCGAAGGTTCCACGAGAACGATTTTCTGGCGAAGCGAATGCGTTGCTATACATGCGGTGAACCTCTCCAACCGGGCGCGAACCGGTGTCCGACCTGCGGAACATCCGCGCCGGTCGGCATGGCGATCTCTCGATCGTCAGTCGGAGTGCGCCGTTGTCCGCGCTGCTCCTATCAGGGCGAGGGGATGCCGTATTTCCGTCGAGCAGGTCATGTGGGACTCCTCCTGTGTGCCAGCCTCTTCACCTACGGTTTTGGTGGCCTCGTGTACTGGCTGGCCCGCCGAAAGCACCTCGTGTGCCCTCGCTGTGGGCTCGGCTGGGAGAAGGCGTCGGGTGCCCTGGCTGTCACCGGACCGGAGCCCGAGCGCCGTCTGATCGAGGCCGATCCTGATGAGGTCCTGCCCAGTACGGGGATCAAGCGCCGTGTCCTTGGGACCGCCATGGTGCTCTTAGCGAGCCTGCTCGTTCTCATCGGCTTCGTCGAATGGGAAATGGTGGCGGTTGTCTTTGGATCGGTTCTGGGCGGCGGTGGCTCATTGACTTTCTACTGGGGGTGGCTGGGTTCCCAGAATCGCCTGAACACGATCATGCAGGGTCTGCAGAGGAAGATTCTCAAACTTGCGACTAGTCGCGGTGGGATGTTGACGGTGACCGAGGTCGCTTCCGGCCTCAATCTCGCTCTTCCGGCGGCCGAGAAGATTTTGGAGTCGATGGACGACGGGTTCCGCGTCCGCTCAGAGATTTCGCCCGACGGGGTCCTCTACTACGAGTTCCCGGAGATCGTTCACCGTTCGGAGCTCGGTTCCTCGGTCGGCGATCGGAATCTGGGGTCAGCCGACTGAGCTAGGCGTGCGATCGTAAGGCCCGCAAGGATCACGCCTGCACCTGCCAGTTGTAGCGGCGTTGGGCTCTCGTGCAGCCAGAACCATGCGGTGGCCAGGGCCGCTACCGGGACCAGGTTCGAATAGATGGCCGTGCGGTTGTTTCCGAGTATTTGCACACCGCGGTACCAGAGAAGGTATGCGAGGCCGATCGCGAGAAATCCCGCGTAGGCTATTCCGAGCCAGGTGCCTACCGTGACCGTCGTGAAATCCGTGCGCATGACGGCCGGTAACCCGATGAGGACCAGAATTGGTGTGCCCGCGTAGAGATTCCACGCTGTCATCCGGAGTGCACCGTACCGTGCGACGGGTGCTCGACCAGCGACGGTGTAGATCGACCAGATGATCGACGAGAGAACGATCATGAGGTCCCCCCGCATGGTGTTGGATCCCAGGGATATCTCGTCTCCGCTACCCAGCACGACAAGCACCATTCCCGCCAGTGTCCCCGTGACGCCAAACGTTACCCAACGGGTGGGGCGCTCATGCCCGGCCAGAGCAGACAGTATTACGGTCCACACCGGAGTAGTCGACAGGAGCAGACTCGCGTTTCCGGCCCTGGTCCAATCGATTCCGTAGATGAAGCAGAGCTGATACGCCACGTTCCCGAGTGCTCCCAATAAGAGAATCCTTGGGACATCCTCACGGGCGGGGCGGGCAAGTCCTGGCCGACTTCGAACCATGACCCCCAGTGCGATCGCGGCAAGCGGAAAGCGTAGCGCATTGAGCGCCAGTGGTTCAATCTGCTCTAGAACCACCTTCACCACGGTGAAATTTACGCCCCAGATCCCGGCTAGGAGCAGCAGTCCGAGGTCTGGCGTGATGTCTCTGGAATTCTTGGGCATCAGCGGTCCGTGCGCGAAGCGTCGTGTGGCGCCGGAGCGCGGAAGTAAGTTGAGCGCAACGTCCGAACCCCGCCACAGAGTGTCCGTGTCCATCGGACATGTGCTGAGGCTCGATGACTACCCAGACCGCCGAGGGCATCGGCTGGCGCTATTGCGTGCGTTCCGCTTCCGAGACCTGTCGGTCTCAGGTCAATCGCTCCGATGGGCGGATTCACCCCACGCCGACCGCTGATTGACTGAGCCCGGTCGGAGTGGCGAAAGCGACCCGCGTCAGCCCAAGTAATTCAAGCGGGGTTGTCTTCCGCGGGGAGCTACAAAATTACCTCGGTGCAGCACCGACCGAGCTGGTCGACCTGGGTGTTTTCCCGGCGGTGCTCGGGCGCTTCCTTGACGTTTGTGGACTCCGTGATAGGCTAGGGGACGGTCGACCGTCGCGTGACGGGCGCGGATTCCTCACCCCTTTGAATTCAGGCACATGAAAGAATTTTCAGACGCAGAAGGTCTCACTTGGGTGGCGTCAGTCGAGGAAGATCTGGGTACGGATTACAAGGGCCGGTTCTACCTAGTGCTTACTCCGGCTGAGCGCGGTGCTCCGGTCGCTTTGGGTGACGTTCGATGGAACAGTCCGCGCACGGCCCGACGCTCGATTGAGACGATGTCTGTGGTCGAGCTCAGGCGTCGACTTCGTTCCGCCGCAGGACGGCACAACACCGCCACGACGCCCTGACCCACCCGATCGACGCCGCCCTCTTCCCGATACGGCGCCGGGAATACCCCGAGCCACCACAGGGAATCTTCCTCAACGCTGCGAGTTGGGGGCTCAACCCTCGCAGTGCTGTCGAAGAAGCAGCAGACCTCATGCTGCGCCGCAATCTGACGCATGGCTTTGCGGAAGCCGAACTAGGGTCGATCCAGCGCCGCTGTCGAACTGCTGCCGCAGCGATCATCGGGGCTGTGGCGGACGACATAGCGCTTGCCCCGAACACGTCGTTCGGCATGAATCTGGCTGCATCGCTGGTTTCTTCCGGACCGGTGGGAGCTATCGTCGTCTCCGAAGGTGAGTTCCCGGCGAACGTACTTCCCTTCCTGGCGCTCGAGGGGAGGGGCTTCCAAGTCCGGATCGTTCCGTGCGGTGCTGATGGTCTCCCCGATGAGGGCAGGCTCCTGCGGGAAATTGAGATGCCGGACGTGGTGGCACTGTCCGTTTCAGCTGTCCAGTTTGCCACGGGCGTGCTCATGGACACCCACCGCCTTGGCGATGCCTGTCGCAAACTCGGCATCCTGTATTTTATCGATGCGATCCAGGCCATCGGAGCGACACCGTTTTCAGTGCAAGACAGCGGGGCGGACCTCTTAGCGTGCGGCGGGCAGAAGTGGCTGTGCGGCCCATGGGGCTCGGGCTTCGTCTGGATCAGCGAAGAGGCACAAACTCGTTTCGACCCTCCCATGGTCAGCTGGCTGGCGACGGCTGATGGGGCCGATTTCGACAACATGCTCCACTACCGAATGGACTGGCGTCCGAATGCGAGAAAATTCGAGCTCGCGACGCTAGGCATTCAGGACTATCTGGGGCTGGCGCGCGCGCTTGAAGTGCTGCTCGAGGTTGGTGTCGCGGAAGTGCGAGCGCAGCTCGAGCGCCTCCATGCGCCCGTCCTGGCCTGGGTGGCCGAACGTGATGACGTCCGTCTGATCACCCCGCCTGAACGCTCTCGTCGCGCCGGCATTCTGTCTTTCATCCCTCCGAATGTTCCAGCGGCAGCGGCGGCCCTTCGGGCAGCCAATGTGATTTTCTCCCTGCGAGAGGGGGTCCTGCGGCTCGCGCCACACTGGTACAATACGGTGGACGAGACGGAAGAGGTCGTCCGAATTCTCGAGTCGACGCGCAACGACTGAGTCTGTTCAGTCGCGCCCGCAGCTAGAGGTCGGCGCCGCCTCGCTGCGGAAGGTCGAGCCACTGGCCGGCTACGATCCGATTGGCCTCGACTCTCGGATTTACCCGAAGAAGCTCTTCCACGGACACACCGTATTGTAGGGCAATTCCCGAGAGATTCTCGCCGCGGGCGATTCGGTGACGATCTACAAATGCGGTGGCCTGACGGGTCGGCGAAGCAGCTTCGGGTGCAATATCCGGGACCGTGCCAGGTGAGCGGCGAAATTCGGCCAGCCGAGCCCCGATCTGGTTCTCCACATGCTTGGCTCGCGACTGCGACCGCGACCCGTTGACGAGAAGCGAGAAGGCAAGCCTTTCTCCATCAGCGGATCGGACCATGCCGGATAGCGCCGACACGCCTTCAATGGTGCCCGTCTTTGCTCTCAGGTTGTCTGCAGCCGCAGTCCGGTACATTCGCCGCAGCTCCCGTCGTGTACCGGCTCGGGGGAGGGACGCCCAGTATTCGGGCCAAAGCGGGCCGTCGCTCATTCCGTCGATGATCTGCACGAAGGCCCCGGCGCTGACTCGATTGCCTTCGGACAGACCCGATCCGTCATGCTGGATGAGGCCCGTCGTGTCGACACCGATCTCGTACAGGATTTGGCTGACTGCCCGTGCACTCGCTTCGGGGGTCCCCACACCTTCAGCTGCTCGTCCGACGGCCCGAAACACGAGCTCGGCAAAGAGATTGTTGCTCTCCTTGTTGATGACGGCGAGGTACTCCGCGAGTGGTCGGGACGTGTGGGACGCGACGACGCGAGGTCCTAGATGGCCGAGCGCCGGAGCCGAGATCCTTCCAATCGCGGACTGGGCGGGGAGTTCGACTGATCTCGTCGTCCCGTAGATCGTGAACTCGCGCTTCTCGAGTGCTGCGCGGAAGGTGGCCCCGACGAAGTCGGCTGGCCGGGCGACCGTCATCTGGCGCCAGACATCCCGGGACCCTACGACCATGCGGCCTTCGATCCGTACCGGCTCAAGAGGGTCATCTCGAAAAATCGCAAGGCGAGGCCGGGCCCGACCCGAGGTCATCTGCGCCGTGATCTCGACCTCGAGCGCAGAGTGAGGCGGTACGGTCTCCACAATGGGCGGAGTTCCATCCGACGCAGACTGGATCCGGAAGGACACAACATTTTCATTGTAGGATAGGGCGGAAACAGCTGCCGTGAAGTGCTCGTTAAGATCGCGCGGATCCCAGCCACTGTCCCTCAAGGGGCCTGGAAAGAAGGAGGCGTCCGCAACGATATCGCCGGCAATTGTGCGGATACCGGCGAGCTCGATCTCGTCGATCAGGCGCTGAAAGACTTCGTCCTTTCGCCCGTAGTATCGATCCGATATCCCCGGGTCGCCTGTCCCGTAGATGATGAGGTCGCCTTCGAGAACACCGTTCTCGACAGGGCCATCGGCAAGCACCCAGGTGCGGAATCGGTAGTCAGGACCAAGAACGTGGAGCGCAGCAGCCGTCGTTAGCAGCTTGACGTTGGAGGCGGGCGCCAGAGGAGCATCTGGCCCGATGGCGAACAATGTGTCCTGGGTGTCGAGTGAGACCACAAGCGCCCCCCAGGTGGCGTCACCCCAGCTGACTTTCCCGAAAGCAGCCTGCAGACGCTCCTCGAGCGCCTCCACACCCTGAGCCGCGGTCATCTGCGGAAGTGCGGCAAGGACCAGTCCCAGACTGATCGTTACCGAACGTACCAACGCGGCCCTGCGGCCGGAGAATCGGCCTTTCAAGGTACGCGGAACCAGAGTGCAGTCAGGCTGAGGCCGGCTTGCGGCCTGGTTTCGGAACACATTCAGCGCAGTACCCCGCGAGCTCTAGGCGGTACCCCGTGACGGTGAATCCCGCTGCCTTGTCACGAAGCCCCTCGATCTCGGTCGGTGCGATCTCACCGATCAGGTCCACGACACGCTCGCAGACGACGCATCGGGCGTGATGGTGAGGGTCGGTCCGGCCGTCATAACGGGCAGAGTGATCCCCGTACGTGAGTTTGACGGCAAGCCCACACCCGACAAGGGTCTCGAGACTCTTGTACACGGTCGCCAAAGAAATACCGGGGAGGTCCTGACGCACCGTGACCAGCACCTCGTCGGCGGTTGGATGGACATCTGTTCGCGCCAGATACCTGAACACAGCCGCCCGCTGTTCAGTGAACCGCTGGCCGCTGGCCTCGAGGGCCTCGCGAAGCATGCGGTCTCTGGAATTGGTAATCAACGACATTCTTTCGACGTTTCGCAGGTGTGCGGGACGATGTGAATCATTCATCGATCCTTACTTTACAAGGCTTCTGGAAAGGGTGTCAACCGAAATGAGCCCCGGCAAAGAACAACCCAACCTCACTCTCGAGCCCCTTGTAGCTGCGGTTCGCGCAGGGGTCGAACGCGAGAGGTCGGAACTCTCGGGGCTCCAGAAAACGACGAGCCATCAATTCGAAGAGAGATGGAAAGGGGATTCCACCCCGAGCGCGTAGATGTTTTTTCATCGACCCGTTGGCTCGGATGAGGCGAGCATCGATGTGTATCTGGACGAAACGAGTCTTGGGCTGAGCGGAAATTGGGCGCTCGTGGTTGATCTCGTGGACCTGGGCGAGCGCGGGGACGCGACCCGTGTTCTTCGAAGACTGGCCGCGGCGTCGATGGCGGCACTGCCAGAGCACGAGCGGCGGCCTGTCATTCTCCGCTTTCGGCTTCCTGGAGCGGGTGCGGAGACGGGCCGGGCCGAAAAACAGAGGTCCGGTTCAAGATACGCATCGCCGGACGCACTATCGCGGCCGGATCTGTTGCGGTGTCCCAGTTCGCCGAAGGCGTTACCCGTGCGTTCGACACCTTGCTGGGAGGAGCCGGACCTGCAGGCGCTTGTTTCCCTTGGGAATGGCTTTTCCACCTGAATCGAGATCATGCTCGTCGTCCATCGGCGAGCAATCGCATGCCGTTGAACACAACGACGATCGTCGAGCCTTCGTGGCCGATGACTCCGACCGTCAGTCCGATCCACCCCATTAGAGCGGCCACTACCAGCCCGGCCATCACCGCTAGAGAAAACACCAGGTTCTGCTTGACGATTCGCCTTGTGCGGTGGCTGAGTCGCACCGCGCGAGCCAAGGTCCCGATGTCTTCACCCATTACCACGATATCGGCGGTTTCGAGCGCTACATCCGTCCCGGCTGCACCGATCGCGACGCCTACGTCTGCCATCGCGAGCGCAGGCGCATCATTGACCCCGTCCCCGACCATGGCGACGGGTCCCGCCCTCTGCAGCTCTGCGAGAACGTGGCTCTTTTCGTCAGGAGCCAGGCCCGCATGGACCGTTGAGATCCCGACTTCCTTCGCGATCGCCTCGGCGGTCGACTGCGCATCTCCAGTCAGCATGACGACCTCGGTAATGCCAGCGGCTCGAAGTTCGCGAATCGCCTCAGCGGCTCGGGGTCTCGGGTGGTCCTCGATCGCGAACATGCCTACGTGGACCCCGTCGAGTGCAAAGTGGACGGGTGTCGCCGTCGGATGGTGCTCTTGGAGCCACTGGTCTGCCTCTTTCGGTATCGGAGAGGCCGTTCGCTCTTCAATCCAGCTCCGGCGCCCCACCTCTACCCGATGGCCCGACACCTCGGCGATCACACCTTTACCGGGTGTGGAGTCGAACGAAGTGGGCTGGGTGACGGGCAGGCCCTGAGCCTCCGCTTCGCGGATGATCGCCGCCGCCAGGTGGTGCTCGGACCGAGCCTCCGCGCCGGCAGCCAACGCTAGGGCACTGGCCTCCGAGACGCCGCTCGCCGAGCTGAACCGCATTGCCACGACGCTTGGGCGGCCCACGGTAATGGTACCCGTTTTGTCCAGGGCAAATGTTGTAACGTTTGCTAGGGCATCCAGATGGGCGCCTCCCTTAAAGAGGATTCCATGGCGGGCGCCGTTGGACACTGCGGAAACGATCGTAGCGGGTATCGAGATCACCAGCGCACACGGTGAAGCCACTACGAGGAGGGTCATCGCACGATAGAATGCTTCGTCGAAGGCCCATCCGAGGAGTAGCCACGGAATAAGGATCGCGGCCCCGGCGCTGACGATCACCGCGAACGCGTAGCGACCCTCAATCTCCTCGATCCAGCTCTGGGTGGGTGCCTTGGCCTCCCGCGCCTCCTCGACTAGCAAGATGATACGAGCGAGAGCGGTATCGCTTGCTGCTCGGGTCATCCGGAGGTCCAGCGAGCCCGACCCATTGAGCGTGCCGGCAAAGACCATCGCCCCAGGCTTCTTCCCGACGGGTATCGGCTCCCCGGTCAACGTCGACTCGTCGACAGAGGACGACCCGTCGATAATCTCACCATCGACAGGGATTCGGTCCCCCGGTCGCACTCGAACCACATCGCCGAGCTGGAGTTGTCCGATGGGGACCCGGTTCTCGCCCCCGTCCGAAAGCAGGACGGCTTCCTCTGGTCGGAGTTCTACAAGAGCTTCGATCGACCTGCGTGTGCGACGAAACGTGAAGGTCTCAAGTGTATTCCCAAGTGAAAACAGGAAGAGTAGTGCCGCACCCTCGAGCCAATGGCCGACAATCGCGGCACCGGTGGCTGCAAGCAGCATGAGGACATCCACGTCGAGTTCCCGACACCGTAGCGCACGGGTTGCCCTGAGGGTCGCGTCCCAGCCGCCGGCCCCGTAGGCGACGAGCAGGGCTGGCAGGGCTGCTACTTCGAGACCGAAGGTCGGCGCGAGCCATCCGAAGAGTATGGCGAGCAAGGCCACACCGGTTGAGAGCGCTTGTAGTTGGAGTCGCTTAGGGTCGACTCCGTTCAAATCACAGCAGCTGTTCGCCATAGGGCCCTTATCAATAATTAATCTTGGTAAGATATCAGCGCCCTTTCGCGACACCAATCCAGGGCCTCAGGCGGCGCTGCATAAGCCATGTCGTTTCGGTCATGCTTGCTCCTCGCTACTACGCGTGCAGATTGGGTCGGCAGAACCATGATCGGGCGGAAGACGCCCCAACCGCAGATGTGAGTGAGGCCGCTTAATGAGTAGCGACACCGGAGCCCTGGATGACCTGCTTCACGAAGATCGTCGCTTTCCACCCCCCAAGGACTTCGCTGCCGGTGCGGTACTGAGTGATCCGGGCATCTACGACCGAGCGAGCAGCGATCCTGAGGCTTACTGGTCGGATTGGGCGGAGAAGCTCGAGTGGTTTGAACCGTGGCATACCGTACTCGAGTGGACTCCCCCATACGCGAAGTGGTTTCTGGGCGGCAAGCTCAACGTGTCTCACAACTGCCTCGATCGGCACGTTGCTGCAGGGAAGGGTGATCGAACCGCGATCATCTGGGAGGGCGAACCGGGGGATACCCGTACATACACCTATTCGGAGCTCCTCGCCGAGGTGTCCGCATTTTCAAACGCGTTAGCCGGTCTGGGGGTCGGGCGCGGCGACCGCGTCACGATCTACCTGCCGATGATTCCCGAAGCCGCCATTGCGATGCTGGCCTGCACCCGACTGGGCGCGATTCACTCGGTGGTTTTCGGCGGTTTCAGCCCGGATTCGCTGGCAGATCGCAACAATGACGCCGAATCCAAGGTCTTGATTACCGCGGATGGCGGATGGAGGCGCGGTCGGGTGGTGGCGTTGAAGGCGAACGCGGACGCCGCGATGGAGCACTCGCCGACCGTTGAGCATGTGGTCGTAGTGGCTCGCGGGGGGACACTGACGGAAGAGAACCCAGTCCCCATGGTTGAAGGGCGGGACCACTGGTATCACGAACTCGTAGAGGTGGCCTCTTCGGATTGTCCGGCAGCCTCCATGGACGCAGAAGACACGCTCTTCATTCTTTACACGTCGGGTACGACCGGGAAGCCGAAGGGCGTGGTACATACGACTGGGGGATACCTGACCCAGGTCTATGCGACCACCAAGGCCGTGTTCGACCTGCAAGAGGACGATGTTTATTGGTGTACCGCCGACGTGGGCTGGATCACGGGTCACAGCTATATCGTGTATGGTCCGCTCGCGAACGGGGCGCAGATCGTGATGTATGAAGGTGCACCGGATACTCCGGACCGCGGTCGTTTCTGGCATATTTGTGAGAAGTACGGCGTCACGATCTTCTACACGGCGCCGACTGCGATTCGTGCGTTCATGCGCTGGGGAGACACGTGGCCCGCCGAGTCAGACCTGTCCAGCCTTCGGCTGCTCGGTACAGTCGGGGAGCCCATCAATCCCGAGGCATGGATGTGGTATCACCGGCTGATCGGTGGGGAGCGTTGTCCGATCGTCGATACCTGGTGGCAGACCGAGACCGGCGGGATCATGATCACGCCCTTGCCTGGGCTGACGGAGACTAAGCCTGGTACGGCAGCCCGTCCGTTCCCCGGCATTCAGGCGAAGATTCTCTCGGAGGACGGTGCGGAAACGCCCGCCGGGTACCTCGCCATCACGACGCCTTGGCCCTCGATGCTACGGACGATCTGGCGGGATGATCAGCGCTTCCGAGACACCTACTGGTCGAAGTGGAAAAACGTGTACTTCCCCGGGGACGGGGCGAAGACCGACGAGGATGGGTACTTCTGGATTCTGGGCCGAGTGGACGACGTGTTGAATGTCGCCGGCCATCGAATAGGCACGGCAGAGGTGGAGAGCGCGCTGGTAGACCATCCTTCTGTGGTAGAGTCTGCCGTGGTGGGGAAGGCGCACGAGATCAAAGGAGAGTCGATCGCCGCTTTCGTGACGCTCAGGGAGGGGATTGAATCATCTGACCAGCTGATGGCGGAAATCCGAAACCACGTCGGCATGAAGATCGGAGCGATTGCCAAGCCAGAGATCGTGGTATTCTCTGCAGATCTCCCCAAGACGCGCTCGGGGAAGATCATGCGACGGCTCCTTCGCGACATCGCGGAAGGGCGGGCGGTGGGAGATACTACGACGCTCGCAGATCCGGATGTGGTGAAGCGGCTGCAGGATATGCACGAAGCGGAAGAGGGCTGACCGGAATCGGTCAGCCGGAAGAGTCCTGTTAGTCTGTGGCCATCGGGTCACGCGATGACGGGGCTTTGCTAGCCCTCTCCTCTTCAGATTTCTTCTTGATCTTCCGCGCAGGCACGCCGACGTAGACCCAGTGTGGCTCTGTGCTCTTGGTAAGCATGGACCCCGCACCGACCATCGAGTCGTCCGCGATGTGCGCACCGGCCAGCACGGTCGCGTGGTATGTCACCCGTGCACCCTTGCCGATGACGGTCTTGGGCAGATAGACGATGCGTCCGTCGACGATGTTGTGCGAGTGTGAGTACACGTTCGTGAAGTCCGCGACGGACGAACCGTCGCCGATGTCGATCCCACCGCGGTCGTCGAGCAGGACGTGTCGGTGAATGACTACGCCGTCGCCCACATTCAAGTTGTATCCGTAGGAAACGCGGACGTGGGTGAACGCCTTAAAGTTCTTCCCACAACTCCCGAACACATGCTGCGCCAAGGCCCGCCGAAAATGGATACCCAGCTCGACGTTCTCGCCCAAGGCACTGCGGTCGAACATTTCCCACAGCCACAGAAGCGGCTTTCGCGGGGCATATTGCTCGAGGTCGATCTCCTCGTAGTACTCAGGCTCGAGGGTCACATTGCGCGGGTCCATCTGCGCCAGTGCAACTCGAGCAGTTGTTGAAAGCTGGGCCGGGTCTGATGTTGAAAATTCCGGGTAGTAAATATCCGTAAGGATTGTACGGCACAGCTCGTTGCGATCGCAGTTCGGGTCGTCCAAGGCCTCGCGAAGCCAGGCGAGCCACTCGTCGTAAAGGCTCTGTGCGGCGTTCGCTACGGGGACCGGACGCAATGGTAGGAAATGCATAACATGACTTTATCTGGAATGAGAGGAGTGGCAAGGCTGTCGCGACAATCCTCGCCCGTTAGACTTACCGGAAAGCACCACAAACTGAGTCGCAACCAATGCATGATGTCCTTCGGCAGCGCCTGATTCGGAAGCTAGAAAGCCTTCCCGACGAGCAGATCTACCAGGTCCTCGACTATATTGAGTTTCTGGAGTCGAAGTACGCGGCCGCCGCGGATCTTGAGGCGTCCGGACTGCAGAAGTTCGCCGAAGGCCTCGAAGACAAGATGCGGCGGCGAGCGGTGAGCCCGAACACGATTCGCGAGGCGTTTCAGCTGATCTCTGCTGCGGATCGGGTCCTGACCGGTGTTTCGTCCGCGGGTAAGCAGATCCTGAATGACCTGAACCAGGTGATCGAGCCGGAGGATGATGAGGCGGATCAGATCGAATCCGGGGATGATGCGACGCATATCGAGGCCGATCCACGCAAGAGTTCTCAGGGCGGATGACTCGACGTTGACGGTCCTCGCCGGTCCGAATATCCTTCCCGATGGAATCAATGAAGCTCTTCGGAGCATGTATGCGCCCGCGCTGCGAGGACCGGTCTGAACGGTCCCGGAGACGGGCGTTCGCTATTTCTGAAAGGTCGGAATCTCCATGACTGACGGGTCAGCTGACGGCCGGATTGTCAAGACGGCGCTCACGTTCGACGACGTTCTCCTCATCCCTGGGCATTCTCTCGTCCACCCCAAGGACACCGACGTCTCGACGTGGGTCACGCGAGGCATCGAGCTGCGGATTCCGCTGCTGGCCGCGGCCATGGACACCGTCACCGAGTCGGCGATGGCGATCCAGATTGCGCGCGAGGGTGGCATGGGCATCATCCATAAGAACCTCTCCCCCGAGCGACAGGCCGAAGAGGTCGACCGGGTGAAACGGTCGGAAAGTGGGATGATTCTGAATCCGATCACGCTGGCGTCTGATGGGTCTCTTCAGGACGCGCATGCACTGATGTCCCGCTTTTCGATCAGCGGGGTCCCGATTGTTGAATCGGATGGGCGGTTGGTCGGAATTATCACCAATCGCGACATGCAGTTCGAGACCGACCTCAGCAAGCCGATCTCTGCAGTGATGACTTCGGAAGGTCTAGTCACGGTTCCGGTCGGGACCACACTGGAGCAGGCTCAGGCGATCCTGCATCAGCATCGTATCGAGAAGCTCCCGGTGGTGGATGACGAAGGCCAGCTGCGGGGGCTCATTACGGTCAAGGACATCTTCAAGCGCCGCCTGTATCCGAAGGCCTGCAAGGACGAGCATGGGCGTCTAAGAGTCGGCGCTGCCGTCGGAGCTTCGCCCGCGGATCTCGAACGGGCCCAACTGCTCGTTGATGCCGGTGTCGACGTCATTGTGGTAGACACCGCGCACGGGCACTCGGAAGCCGTTCTCGAAGCTGTCGGGCGGGTTCGGGAGCGTTTCCCCGACATTCAACTCATCGGCGGGAACGTGGGCACGGTGGAAGGTGCGAAGGCTCTGGCCGCACGAGGAGTCGATGCGGTGAAGGTGGGCGTAGGCCCGGGCTCGATCTGCACGACCCGTGTAGTGACAGGCGTGGGACTGCCGCAGCTGTCTGCGATCATGGACGCCGTGGCCGGGGTCGATGATTCGATTCCGTGCATCGCCGACGGCGGTATCCGGTACTCAGGTGACATGGTGAAGGCGCTGGCAGCTGGAGCCCATTCCGTGATGATGGGGTCGATGTTCGCAGGTACCGATGAGTCGCCCGGGGAGACATTTCTTCTCGAAGGTCGCCGCTTCAAAACTGTGCGGGGGATGGGCTCTCTCTCCGCGATGGAGGAAGGTTCTGCGGATCGGTACTTCCAGGAGGGCGAGGAAAAGAAGAAGCTCGTTCCTGAAGGCATCGAGGCGCGCGTACCATACAAGGGGCCCGTTTCAGACACAATTTACCAACTCATTGGCGGGCTCCGCAGTGGCATGGGATATTGTGGAGTCGGGACCATCGATGAACTTCGGAGGAACACGCGCTTCAATCGGGTGACGACAGGCGGGCTCAGAGAGTCCCACCCCCATGATGTCACCATCACTCGTGAGGCCCCGAACTACCACGGTTAGGGCGTGAAGCGATCCATTAGCCTCCTCATCTCAGCCGCGGTCGCGTCGCTCACGACCGCTGGCTGTTCGGTGATCGGAGGCTCGAGCCCGACGCCTTCCGCGCCGGCGCCGGTGCCGGTGCCGACGGTTCGCGTACTGCCCGCGAACTTGAAGGCTCTGCCGGGGGCCATCTACCTGACGCCCCCTGAGGGCGAGGCTCAGGTTGACCGGCTCTTGGCATCCCCAGTCATGAGGAATCCGGAGTTCCAGGCCGCCGTGGGCAGGTGGGTCGACTATTGGCAGGGCCCTGCTAAGCCGTGGTTCCCGGTATTCCTCCAGCGGATGGGTGCCTTCGAGCAGACCGTAGACTCGGCACTTTCAGTGCGGAGTATGCCTCCTTCGCTCCGCTACGTGCCGCTCATCGAGAGTGGCTACAGCACCGGAGCTCAGAGTCACGCGAGTGCGGTCGGAATGTGGCAATTCATGTCTGGAACGGCTCGCGAATTTGGTATGGAGGTCGGTGCGTTCGTTGATGAGCGCCGAAATCCATACATGGCAACTGAGGCCGCGGTCGACTTCCTGGACGAACTGAACGAACGCTTCAGTTCGTGGTTCCTGGCGCTCGCCGCGTACAACGGGGGGCCGAATCGGGTGCGACGGATTCTTCGCGCGAACGCCCCCCTCGCTCTGCCGTCGGACAGCCTCTTCTGGGCGCTCAGGGCGCATTGGCCTCGAGAGACCCAAGAGTTCGTGCCGAAACTGGTCGGAGCGATCATCGTCGCGCAAAACCCCGAGCGCTACGGTTATGCCACCCCGGTCGGCGACCCGCCGCTGACGTTCGATATGGTCACGGTCCCGGAGGCCACGACGTTCGATGTCCTCGCGGGCGCCGCGGAGGTCGATGAAGAGGAAATTCGGCGACTCAACCCGGAGCTGTTTCGGGGCTTCACCCCACCAGGTTCGAGTTACCTGCTACGGGTGCCGGCGGGGCGAGCGGAGCGCTTCTCCAAAAATTACGCGGCAATTCCCGCGTCGGAGCGAATGGCGATTGTTGAGCACGCTGTGGTGAGCGGAGAGACCTTATCCCACATCGCCCGTCGGTACGGGGTGAGCGTGTCCGATCTCGAGGCAGCAAATCCAGACATCCGACCAAAATACCTGCGAATTGGTGCGAATGTTACCGTCCCCATCACGCTTGCTCGGGGCGGGGTAGACTTCTGCCACTAAGTTACTCCGACGTCCAGCTTCCCGAGGCCCCCCCCTCCTTGCGGAGGAGCCGGATCCCTTCGATACGCATGCCCCGGTCGACGGCTTTGACCATGTCGTAGACCGTGAGAAGGGCGACTGAGATCGCGGTCAGCGCCTCCATTTCGACGCCGGTCTTTCCAGCGTAGGTAGCGGTTGACCGAGCGCGTACCCCCGGCAAGGCAGCGTCGACTTCGAGTGATACCTCCACTGAAGCCCCGGGGAGAGCGTGGCAGAGCGGGATCAGGTCGGCGGTCTTCTTTCCGGCCATGATCCCCGCGAGCTCGGCAATCTGGATCGGGTCACCCTTTTCCGTGCGACCCTGTACGATCCTCGCGAGCGTGTCGGGTGACATCACGATGTGTCCCTCGGCCAACGCGGTCCTCCGCGTGACGTCTTTCTGCGTGACATCCACCATATGAGCCCGCCCGTCGGCGTCGAGGTGCGTCAAACGGTCCAGTCGTTCACTCATTGGGCCTTGCCTGAAACGAGGTGTGAGTGGTGAAGTGCGCGCCGAAGGTCCCGGACCAGTCCGCTCACCACGAGCTGCGGATTGACGTTCCCGCGGGCCAGTTCGCGCGCTCTCTCGACCGACAGGAATGCGTCTGTCACGTCCACCGCTTCGAAGGCACCGGACGCGACATGCTGTTGAAGCTTCGGCAAGGCGTCCCGGTTGAACACCAGGTGGTCGGCGCCGGCAGCAACAGCGGCGAGGTCTCGGAGCCACTCTTCGACGAACGAGAAAAGATCGATGAGTTTGCGAGCCCCGGCCGGGGGGAAGGAGATTGCAAGACTGTAGCCAGCTGCAGGCTCCTTCGAGGTTGCGGATACGACGATGTCGTAGGCACGGCGCCTGAGCAACTCGAGTGGTCCAAGACCATCTCCGTCAGGCAGGAAGCTCAGGGCCCGTCCAGGTGAGCCCTGACCCAGTCCCGTGGCCCAGTCGATGACCTTGGACTCGGCATCGGTGTGCTCGGTCAGAAAGCCGCGAACCTCGTCCTGCGACAGTGGTGGGACGTGCAGCGGCACAGTGCGTGACCGGATGGTCGGTAGCAGAAGTCCCGGCTCGCTGCTGGTGAGAATGAAGCGCGCGTCACCCGGTGGCTCTTCCAGAATTTTCAATAGTGCGTTTGCGGCTTCAGGGCTTGCCTCCTGCGGCACGAGCGTCTCGGCCTGACCCACAATGAAGACGGGGCCATCCGCCATCGTGGGACGGCGGGTCGCCGTAGCCCGGAGGCTCGTCACCATTCCCAGGTAGATGCCCCGGACCTCATCGACACAGCTGCCCCGCACAGCATGGGCTCGGAGTTCAGAGAGTTCGGCGAACCGATCTCGCTCGAGGGCCGAGACGAGTCGATCCCCCGAGACGCCCTTGGGTCGCTGAAGGGGGAAGTACCAATGGATGTCAGGGTGTTCGAGCGAGAGCGCCATCCGACAAGGTCCGCAGCTGTCGCAAGGGCCGTCCCCTGGCGACTCGCACACCGTGAGGCGAGCCAGCCAGAGCGCCAAGTGCTGTTTCCCGATCCCGCGTGCGCCGTGGAGGAGCAGAGAACTCGGGAGTGCGTCGACCGCGTGTGCGCGGACCAGCGCCCGGCGCGTGTGCTCGTGACCGACGAGGGCGTGCAGACTCAAGGGACTTTTCTCCGCTTTAACCAGAGCAGGGGGTCCTGGGCCAGCGGGGTTCCGCCATCCATCGGGACGCGAATCTGAAATTCGAGATGGGGGCCCTCTGGGGTATCCCCGCCTCCGACCGTCCCGACGACCTGGCCAGCGGTGACATCACGCCCTTCGACGACGCCAACCTCCTCAAGGTAGGCGTACAATGTGTATACGCCGTCGCCGTGCCCGACGATGACCGTGGGCCCGTACCCTTCGAAGTGACCCGCGTAGGCGATGATGCCATCCCGGACAGCCCTGACTGGTGTCCCGGTCGGTGCTTCGATGCCGATCCCGTTCCACCGGATCACCGTGCCATTGGCGCGCCGGTTCGGTCCAAACTCGTAGAGTACGTCACCGTTCACCGGCCATTCGAGGGTTCCTGCATCCTCGGCTACGATCGCCGCGCCGCCCGATCTTAGCCGTGCCGCCTCGATCTCTCTCCGGCGTTCTTCGAGTTCATCGATCAGGCCTGTCATACGGCCCTCGTCGGCTGCGAGCTCGGTGATTCGCCCGGTCGCCGTGACCTCCCGGGCTCGGAACTGCTGGAGGGAAGACTGGTGCTCGGATTCAACGCCGCGGAGACGCGCGACCTCGCTCAGTCGATCCTGTCGCAACGAGCCCAACAGCGACATGCGATCTCGGAGAGCTTCATCCTGCTCGTTCAGGCGGATTCCGAGCGCCTGAACACGCTCGACCAGCGCTCGATCGAAGGCAGCGATCCGCTCGAGGTATCGGTAACGGTTGAGCAGGTCGCTGAAGGAGCGTGCACCGAGGAGGACCTGCGTCGTGTGTAGCCGGCCCATCTTGTAAATGTCACGAAGCCGTCGAAACAGCGTCGCCTCGCTCACGGCCAGGCGCTCTTGGGACTGGATCAGAGTTCGAGTCGACTCTCGTACCTGACCTGCGGTCGCATCGGACTGAAAATCGACCTCGGCGAGGACGGACCGGGACGCTGACAGGCGGAGCTCTATATTGGCGAGTTCGCCCGCCTCATCTCTGACGCGGTTTCGGACATCCCCGACCTCCCGCTCGAGTCGAGCACGTTCCTCACGGATCTGTTCGAGCCGCCGCTGGCTCTGCTGGATCTCTCGATTGATGTCCGGGTCCTGCGCCGCCGCAGACGGTGTCATCACGAGTCCCAAGAACCCGACAAGGATCGCGGCCCTCGTGGTGGAGACCTGCCGCATCAGATCTCCCTCAAATGCTTTCGGATTGCCACTGCGCTCGAGGCGGTTCCGAAGCAGCCTCCTATTGCGAGCCCGATGAACACCCAGAGGTTCGGCACCCAGGAGATATCGAAGAGATAGGTGTGCACGCCGTGGTAGGTAGCGTAGGTCATCAGCGAAGCCAGAATCCCTCCGGCGATGCCTGCGAGCGCACCTTCGAGAAGGAAGGGTCGGCGAATGAAGCCGTTCTTGGCTCCGACGAGCCTCATGACGTAGATCTCGTCCTTCCTGGCGAAGATCGTGATTCGTAGGGCCGTCCCGATGATCAGTGCTGCAACGAGCGCGAATGCAGCGCCGAGGACTGCTGTGCTGGCCGCGCCGACCCGCCGAAGCGTGAAGAGTCGATCTACCCACTCTTCGCCATACAGGGCGTCCTCCACGAAGGGATAGCGCTCCGCCGCGTCTGAGATGCGCTCGACGACCTCTGGATTCCGATCTCCCGGACGCAGTTCGACCTCGAGCGACTGAGGAAGGGGATTCACTTCGGAGTCTAGGAAGAGTTCGCCAAATTCCGGCAACTCGGTCTGCGCCCGCTCCAGGGCGTCACGTTTCGACAGATACCGCACCTGGCCGACTTCGTCGAGGGCGCTCAACTCGGTCAGCAGTTGATCGATTTCACTCTGGCGGGTGTCGTCTCTCAAATAAACCACCACTTCCACTCGTTCTTCGATGAGTGAAAGGGCCAGCTGGAGATTGTAGGTCGCAAGCGAGAACAGACCGACGACGAAAAGAGCCAGTCCGACCATCGCCGCGGACAGTCCTGTCAGTACCGGTGCCCTGCGGAACGCTGCGATCGCTTCGCGCAACGCGTACATCAGTCCCCCCTCGTGGGCTCAGACTGCGGCACGCTGGACGGCTGCGGCTTCGTCGAGGTCTCGGAGTCGTATACGAGTTCGCCCTGATCCAGTTCGAACACCCTCGCTGTGGGGTGCCTGCGAATCAGTTCGAGGTCGTGGGTGGCCATCAGCACCGCCATGCCCTTGGCGTTGATGTCTTTGAAGAGCTCCATGATACCTCGCGTAGCGCGCTCGTCGAGGTTTCCGGTCGGTTCATCTGCGAGAAGTACGAACGGGTCGTTCGCCAAAGCGCGAGCAATGGCTACGCGCTGTTGTTCACCGCCGGAGAGCTCATTGACCAGTGCACTCGCCTTAGGCGCCAGTCCAACCTGCGCTAGGAGGCGCTGGGCACGTGACTGCACAGCCTTAGTCGGTGTGCCGGTCACCTCGAGAACGAACGCGACGTTTTGCAGCGCGGTGCGACCCGGTAGCAGCCGAAAGTCCTGGAACACCATTCCCACGCGACGTCGTACCTTCCACAGATCTCTCTCGGTTATGCGTGCCGACGAGAAACCAGTGACGCGGACCGCTCCGTCCGTCGGTCGATCTGTCATGTGAATAAGGCGGAGCATCGTGGACTTGCCGGACCCGGAGTGCCCGGTCAAGAAGGCGAACTCGCTCTTCTTCAGGTGGAAGGAGACGTCGCGAACCGCGAATCCGCGTTTCGGATATTCCTTCGATACGTGCGTGAGTTTGATCACCGGATTCGGTCGACGCGGGACGTCCCGTGGTTCCGGGAGGGAAGGTTAGACATGGAGAGAGGAGGTGTCAAAGCGGGCCTTGGCGAGGCGCCACGCCAGGCGGAGAGCCTCGAGCATGGAAGAAGAGTCAGCGGTTCCTGAGCCGGCGATATCAAAGGCGGTGCCGTGGTCGGGAGAGGTTCGGACAAAGGGCAGTCCTATGGATACGTTGACGCCGGTACCGAAGGAAACGGTCTTGAACGCGGCCATGCCCACATCGTGATAGGGAGCCACCACCGCATCGAAGCCTCCGGCGAGAGCGCGACTGAATACGGTGTCGGCGGGGAGCGGGCCCAGCACGTCGATCCCGTTCGCTCTGGCCGCGTCGACGGCTGGACCGAAGGTCTCTGCCTCCTCATTGCCAAACAGGCCACCGTCTGAAGCGTGAGGGTTGAGCGCGCAGAGGCCTATTCTAGGTGTCTCGATTCCCCAGTCCCGGACCAGTGCGTCGTGAAGAAGTCCGATTTGGCGTATCAACAGGTCAGAGGTCAACGCCGCCGGGACCGCAGACAGCGGCAGGTGCGTGGTTGCGAGGAGTACGCGGAGGGGCCCCTCGAGCCGGGTGCGTTCTGCAGCCATCAGCATTCCCACGTCCGCAATACCTGCCAGGTCGGCGAGAAATTCGGTCTGCCCCGGAAACATCCAACCCGCTGCGTGCAGGGACGGTTTGTGCAGTGGCGCCGTCACGATTGCGTGCGCGGAGCCCGCAACCGTCATCTCAACAGCGCGGAGGATCGCCCCGCCGGCGAAAGCCCCTGCAGCTGGGTCTGCACCGAAGGGATCCAAGTTGTCCCTTGTCGTCTGCGAGAAGTCCTGTCGCAAAGAGTCGAGCTCTTCGAGCGGCAAGAGTCCGTTAGGGCCCACGACGCTTAAAGAGGACTCCGGGATCTCTCTTGCGAGCACACGGACCGCTTCGGCCGTGACCTCGGGGCCGATCCCTCTCGGGTCACCAGGAGTTACAACGAGTCGAGGGCCCACCTACATGCGGATGTCGATGTAAGTGTTCGATCGTAATGTCTCGAGCATCTGCTCGATTTGTTTCTCCTGTTGCAGCTGGCCTGCGAGCTGACCGCGAAGGTCCTCGAAGGTGTACGCACCAGCCTCACGAACCTCGACCACGTGAATGAAAGCGACACGCTGCTCGCCGGTCGGCAGTTGGTACTCCATGGGCCCACGATAGTTGTCGGCAGGGGTCGTCCGGAGAATGGCATATGCGGGCGGCAGCTCATTGAGCTGGTCGAACGAAAACGTCATCGAGTCGGGTGCTGCGGGGTCGCCGTACTCCTCAGCCAGATCTGCGATCGGTTCACCTGCCTGGGCACGCGCCATCAGGTCGATGACCAGCTCACGGGCGCGCTGGATGTCTTCGGGGCTCTTCTCGGGAACGATCAGAATGTGGCGGGCCTGTCGCTCGCCAGCCCGGTACCGCTGGACCTTGATGATATGGTAGCCGAAGTCCGTCTCGACGATCTCACTGACCTGATCATCGATGAGACTGAATGCTGCATCCTCGAACTCTTTGACCATTTTGCCCCTGCGAAACCAGCCGAGGTCCCCACCCAGTGTGGCGGTACCAGGATCGTCAGAGTAAATGCGTGCGAGTTCAGCGAAGTCCTCACCGGCCGTGACACGCTCCAGGATCCCCTCCGCTTCGGTGCGTGCCCGGGCCATTGCGTCATCGCTGGACTCAGGGACAACTACGACCTGGCGGAACGTGAGGAGCTTCGGACGCTGTTCGAGCTGGCTCCGAGCTTCCTGAAACCGCTCCTGCAATTCGTCTTCCGATACCTCGGCCGGCGCAGAATTGGCGATGCGCGACTGGAAGAACATCTGCTGCACGCGTTCCGTGCGAGCTTCCGTGCGGAGAATTTCGCGGTACTCCGACAGCGTCAGTGCCTCTGCCGCCAGGGCTTGCTGGAGCATCTGCTGTCCGCCGAATTCCGAAGACAACTGCTGGATTCGCTCGGTCACCGTCTCCTCGATCGCGGCCTCGTCTACGGTAAGCAGGGAATCCTTCGCTGCCGCTTGAAGTATCAGGAGCCGGTCGATGTACTGCTCGAGGACGGTGTCGAAGAGTTCCCGATAGGCTGGGTCGCTCGGCTCAGGCACCGGCGCTCCGCCCAGCGACATTCGCTGGATTTCTTCCTGGACCTGGGTCATCACGACGACCGAATCGCCGACGATTGCCACCAGGCGGTCGACAACATTAAGGTCATTTTGCTGCTGGCCGCTAGCGCCCAAAGGGAGGAGCGCGCAGGCCACGAGTAGAAGTACTGTCCGCTTAATCATGAGTCTTCGTAAACCTCAGTGCCGTTGCGGGTTCCTGGACGATCCCAGTTGCGCAGTTTGTCATCCTCCGACTGTGTCCGCTGATGCGATCGCAGAGTCGGTGGTCTGTTCTACCGGAGATAGGCTCCGCGCAGCTCGGATCTGGGCCACGTCTAAGATGACCGCTCCGATTCCTTCCTCCAGAACCGCCGTTGCGCGCCCAGCCCTCAGCTGGAAGCTCACGATCCCAAGGGGTACGATCTGAGTGGCGCCTGAAAGGTTGTCCAGAAGAGCTTCTTGCACCGCTCGTGAAACTGCGATCTCAACTGCCTCACCAGGCGCCTGGTCCAGATCGAGGAGTCCAAGTACTCTCGCCGCGGCTTTCAACTGCGTGCGTGCCTCTTCCACCAGGCCCTGGATGCTATCCGCTGCTGGTCTAAGCCCTTCTGACGCCGCCGCCCGGACGAGCAGATCGCGGCGTGCGACGCTTTCGAGAAATCCTTCGACCTCTTCGTCGGTGCTGGTCACGAGCTGGGCGCGGAGCTGCGGTTGCTCAAGCTGAAGAAATTCGCGGATGTCACTGACTGTGAGCTCTCCCGTTTCCCATTCGACCAATGTTCGGCGTTCCGCTCTTCCAGAGAGCGTTGCCCCGGGGTTGCTTGCGATCTCCCGCACGACCTCAATTGCGCCTTCCGTTGGAACCGGCTCTACCTGAGAGATGATGGCGGCCACGTAAAGCGACTCGGCTTCCTGAACCATGCGAGCCTGAACCTGTCGTCGGTAGACGGGAGCCGCCGCCTCGAACCCGCGTACTCGCCGTTCTTCCAGCCGGATCAAGTGGAGGCCCATTGGCGTCTCTACCACATCACTGATCTCACCGGGTTGCAGGGCCAGGGTCGCTTCCTCGAATGGTGCGACCATATCGCCGCGCTCGAAGAAGCCCAGGTCCCCTCCATTTTGAGAGGTGCCGGGGTCTTGGCTGAACTGGAGAGCGAGAGTCTCAAACGCTTCACCTCCGATCGCGCGCGCCCGAATCCCTTTCAGTAATGCCTGGACACTGTCGAACTGTGCCTGGGTCGACTGGATCGGCAATCTCAGCATGATGTGCCGGGCTCGGACCTCTACGGCCGGAGCCTCTGCCTCATATCGTTCCCGGAGTTCTTCATCCGTGACGAACGTGTCGACCTGAATGACCGAATCACGGAGCTGGAATACCATCAATTGAGCCAACTGCTGTTCGACCAGCGGCTGGAGGTCGAGATTCCCCAAGGTTGAGTCCTCGACAGCGGCCTCCGCCAGCAGTGTGTAGTCGAGCCACAACTCGGCAAGAGATTCGACCACTCCCGCGTCGGCAGCGAGTCGCTCCTCGTCGGCCAGTAGATCGACCGCCTGGTCGACGGTGAACGCGTAATCGCCCGCGCGTGCGAGCAGGCCCTCGTCACGGATTCCGACCGAACACGCGCCCACGGCCAAGGTCAGTCCCAGCACGACGGTGGCCATCCACTGCTTTTTCATTTGTTGGGTCTCCTGACCTCGGCTACAGTTCATGCGTCCACTAAGCGGCGACTTTTCGCGCAGACGCCAGAGCCGAAAGGGCGACTAGCACAGTCTCCAGTATCGGCTCAAGACCTTCCTGCTCCAGCTTCACGGAAAGCGGGTGTATCCTCAACACGTCCATGAACGCTTCACGCTGCTTCATGGGTCCCTCAAGCGCCGAGATGCGTGGCACCACGCCCTCCCTGAAAGTCAGACGCGCCGAGCGTTCACGAACGATGGCCCGTTCCAGTCCCAGCTTCCGGCCGAGAATCCGAACTGCTGCCGCGTCCATGAGGCGCTCGACCTCGACAGGGAGGGGGCCGAACCGATCTTTCAGCTCTTCCTTAAGACCTTCGACCTCCGTGCGGGTCTCGGCTTTCGAAAGGCGCCGATAAAGATGGAGCTTCTGGCTCGAATCTGAAACGTATGTGTCGGGAAGGTAAGCGGGGCCTTCCAGACTCACATCGGGCGTGGGCCACTCAACCGCGTTTTCACCCTTCTCGATACGGTCCACGGTTTTCCGCAGAAGGCGCATGTAGGCGTCCAATCCAATCTGCTGAGCAAAGCCCGACTGGTCGGCCCCAAGAAGGTTGCCTGCCCCACGCAGCTCCAGATCGCGCAGCGCGACTGAATAGCCCGATCCGAGTTCCGTGTAGTGCTCCAACACGCGAAGCCGTCGCTCGGCATCTTTGTTCACATCGTCCGGCACGATCAGGTAGCAGTAGGCTCGCCGGTCAGAGCGACCCACCCTCCCTCGAATCTGATATAGCTGGGATAGCCCAAAGCGGTCCGCGCGATCAACCAAGAGCGTGTTGGCATTCGGGACGTCGAGCCCGTTCTCGATGATGGACGAGCAAATGAGCACATCGACTTTTCCGTCGACAAAGTCCGTCATGACCTCGTCGAGTTGCCCCCCGCTCATCTGACCATGTGCGATGGCGATACGCGCGTCGGGAACGAGTGCCTGAATTTGCTCTCCGATCGTGTAGATCGTGTCGATACGATTATGGAGGAAAAAGGCCTGTCCTCCTCGGTCGAGCTCCCGGTGGAGTGCCTCGGAAATGAGCTGGTCGGACCAGGGGAGGACGTTCGTGAAGATCGGCATCCGATCTCGGGGCGGGGTGCGAATCAACGTGAGGTCGCGTATGCCCGACATCGAGAGATAGAGGGTCCGGGGGATGGGTGTGGCGCTGAGCGTCAGCACATCGATCGAAGCACGAAGAGTCTTAAGCCGCTCCTTGTGTTTGACTCCGAAACGCTGCTCCTCATCGACGATGAGCAGGCCGAGGTCCTTGAACACGACATCCGTCGACAGGAGTCGGTGCGTTCCGATCACGATGTCGACACCACCATTTGCGACACGCGTGAGCAACTCTTTCTGTTCCTTTGCGGAACGAAAACGACTCAGCGATCCGACACTGACGGGGTAGTCCGCCAGTCGCTCCTCAAAGGTGTGCCTGTGTTGCTCCGCGAGAATCGTGGTGGGGGCGAGGACGGCGACCTGTTTTCCGTCTTGGATCGCCTTGAATGCCGCTCGGATTGCGATCTCTGTTTTCCCATAGCCGACGTCGCCGCACACGAGGCGGTCCATGGGCCGCTTCGACTCCATGTCGGCCTTCACGTCCTTCGTGGCCTGACGCTGATCCGGGGTGTCGTCGTAGAGGAACGAGGACTCCATCTCCATCTGCCATTTGGTGTCGGGCTGAAAAGCGAAGCCGACTGCGGTCTGCCGCCGAGCGTAGAGCTCTAGAAGCTCGGTGGTCATCTCCTCGATGACCCGCTCGGTCTTCTGTCTGAGGTTCTTCCAGCGTTTTCCGCCGATCCGGTGGATTCGAGGTGGCCGAGAATCTTCGGACTCGCCGACCCAGCGCTCGATCAAATCGAGCCGAGTGACTGGCAGCCGAAGGAGTTCTCCTCCAGCGTATTCGATCACGAGAACTTCGATTTCTGCCCGACCGATCTTGATATGCTCGAGACCACGGAACTGACCGACGCCGTGGTCCATGTGGACGACGAAACTCCCTGGCGTGAGTTGTGCGAGGCTTTCGAGGGCCACAGAGCCCCGGAAGCGTCGACTGCGTCTGACTCGGCGGGGGCGTCGGAAGATTTCGTGATCGTTGACGACCCGGAGCGGCGGGTCTGAACATGCGAGCTCAAAACCCCCTGCGAGCGCACCGAGCCCAAGGCGCGTGCCCATAGGTAGCCGTCGCGGCCCACCGAGGATCTCCTCTAGGCGTTGAAGCTGCCCGTCGTTATCGCAGAGAAGGAGGGTTTCCGCTGCGGTTGCCTCACCGTTCCTCAAGTACGTGTCCAGCCGCGCCATGTCGCGATCGATCTCGGGAGGAGGAGAGGCTTCGATGGCCCTGGGCAGGTCTCGACTCGAAACGATGTCCAGACGGGGGAGCGCGGCGAGTCGCTCCGTGACCGACGACGGCTCGAGGAACAGCGCTCCCGGTAGGGGCGGTTCCGCGCCAGACTCCACTAGGCTGTCGTACAGCGTCTCCACACGATTCCATGTGCGCTCGAAGTCTACGCCCATGTCCCAGTCGCCGAGTCGCATGACGACCGCGTCTGACGGGAGTAGTTCCAGAAGAGAACGCCACACTTCGCCCCCGTCCGCATCACCGTCGGTGCGGAAGTCCACAGGCAGGATGTGGGTCTCCGGCAGTTCTCCAGTCGAACGCTGATCACTGATATCAAACGGCCGAATCGAGACGATTTCGTCTCCCCAGAACTCGATTCGCACCGGGTCGCCCGCGGAAACAGAAAAGACGTCGAGGAGGCCGCCACGTACTGCGAACTGTCCCACTTCTTCGACCAGCGATACCCGTTCGAATCCTCGATCTTCCAGCAGCCCCGTAAGGTCACCGAACGGCATTTCGGCACCGACTCGAAGGGTCGTCCGAAGATCGGCAAGCCGCGCCGGAATCGGGGCCCGCTCTTGGAGGGCTCGCGGGGTCGTCACGATGACTTTAGTTCGGCCAGCAAAGAGCGCCTCTACCGCTTCGACCCGGAGGCCGCCGATCTCCAGCTGGGTCTCGGATTCCTCGTACGGGAGGGCCTCTTTCTGCGGATAGAGATGAGACTCCTCATCACCGTCGAGCAGGGTCTCTAGGTCTGCTTCGACCGATATGGCGTCGCGCGGGCTCTCGGCTACCGCCACGAAGACCCGCTCAGGGTGGGCTAGATGGAGCACCGCGACCACAGCGGTCTCCAGGGAGCCGATGGCGCCACCGAGCACGTGCCGCTCCCCGGGGAGCGGGAGGGCTTCGGATGTCGTCCGGACCGCCGGACTCGAGTGGAGCGCGCGAAGGACTGTGTTAGTCGAGTCCATCAGCCTGCCTGCGAGGTGCGGAACCCAGCGAAGTCAATGGATTCCATGAGCCGGACGTCCCCATGAGCGCCTCGAGCATCAGGAGCACCAAGACCGCAAGAAGAAACGGCCACCAGAGCTCCGGACCCTGGCGCACACGAAAGATCGT
>Ga0308018_10000059_pt1 | contig 55218 bp, 36 predicted proteins | sample Neamet282_FD_203130 | JGI IMG/M metagenome (GOLD analysis project Ga0308018, IMG submission 203130) | Marine microbial communities from water near the shore, Antarctic Ocean - #282 | ecosystem: Environmental > Aquatic > Marine > Unclassified | place: Southern Ocean | collected 2014-10-01
ATGGGGGGGCGTAACGTGCTGACACCGACAGACTTCCTGCACGCACTCCGGGAGCGCGGCACAGTGCACGTAAGATGCGTGCGCTTTCGCCACAACCGCCACACGGTGTGGTCGCTGACACAGCGAGGTACGGTGTTGAACGTCCACGCCGCCTACCGCCGTGCGACACCAAGCCTGCTGGACGCGTTCGCCAGAATAGCGATCGAGGGAGGTATCACTTCTCGACATTCGCGCGCAGCCGCCGAAGAAATCAGTGACTGGCCTGACCTCAAGACAGCCCTCGCCGACCTGCGCCGGCAGCACGCAGACCGCACTGCAGGCTCAGTAGGCGGTGGCGCTGCACATTGTTGCGCCACTCCGGATCAACACGCCTACCTACGGACCTTGTATCACTTCTTCAATACCACTCGCTTCGACGGACGGCTTCCAGACAACGTGCCTGTTCGGCTCAGCAACCGAATGAAGTCAGCCCTCGGTCATATGATGCCGGGCGTCACGAAAGACGAAGAGCGTCGAGTGACCGAGATCGCGCTGAACGTTGACCTCATGCTCCCGGGGAATGGAGCGGAGCGTGCCGACACACTTCTCCACGAGATGGCGCACGTCGCTGACTACCTTGAGTCGGGGGGACGCGGTCACGGTGCATCCTGGAAGGCATGGGCGCAGGGGGTGGGTTGTCGACCCACGACACTGTATGACCGGCCAGTCCGATACCGGAAGCGGCGGCGGGATGCTGTCACTCGCGTTCCGCCTCTCCCCGCCGCGCTGTCCGCCCAGAGGTCCGCGCTCGCTGAAGCGGCTACTCAGGCCTAACGCAGTGCCGTCGCCTCTGGGCATCGGCTGATTGCGGATCGTAACGGTCCTCGCGGCACGTATACGACGCACCCCCCATACGCACACTTTCTAAGAACTCGCTGCGACTGAACCGGTCGACCTTTATCATGGGGCGCTGTTTTTCGAGCGGATAATCCCGACGAGGCCGAGATCCTGTCCGACTCTTACACGACGGGACCTAGCGGCCAGCCCCATCCCGAGCGAGGGCGACGACATTGTCGATCGTGAATCCGAACTTTTCGAAGAGAATTTCTGCCGGTGCGGACGCACCAAAGTGATCGAGCCCAATAGCCTGCCCACCGTCACCGATCCAGCGGTGCCAGCCGAATGTGCTTCCGGCCTCGACAGAAACGCGAGCCGACACCGAAGGTGGGAGGACCTCGTCTCGATACGTCTGATCCTGCTGACCGAAGAGGAACCAGCTCGGCAGACTCACTACTCTCGTCGGAATCCCATCGGCTTCGAGCACCATACGCGCGTCGACGGCCAGGCCAAGCTCAGTTCCACTCGCCATGAGAATCACCTCGGGTTCTCCACCCGTGGCCTCGGCTAACACATACCCACCGCGGCGAAGTCCGTCTGCAGACGCGAGCACATCTCCGGAGTTCTCGTCCGCTGCGGCACTTCCCTCGCGAGCGAGCACGGCCACCTTCTGGCGGCTCAACGCCAGGAAGGACGGGCCGTTCTTTCGTTCGATCGCAACCCGCCACGCCACCTCCGTCTCAGGGCCATCTCCAGGCCTCAGATCCATGACGTTCGGAATCGCGCGCAGCGCCGCCATATGCTCGACCGGCTGATGCGTGGGGCCGTCTTCGCCGAGACCGATCGAGTCGTGCGAGAACACGTACACAACCGGCTGCTCCATCAGCCCCGCGAGACGAATCGCCGGCCGCATGTAGTCGGAGAAGATCAGGAACGTCCCAGCGTAGGGGCGGACACCCCCGTGCAGGGTCATGCCGTTCATGATTGACCCCATTGCGTGCTCTCGGACGCCATAGTGGACGACCCGACCCGCCGGAGTAGCCGGCAGCAAGCTGTCAGCTCCCTTGATATCAGTCTTGTTCGAACCACCTAGGTCGGCCGAACCACCAATGAGGTTCGGCATGCCTGCGGCGAGTCCCTGGATGACTTTCCCTGACCAACCGCGCGTGGCATCGGCAGAGGTAGTCGCAGCCAAGTCAGGCACTTCTGCGTCCCACCCGTCCGGCAATCCACCAGCCATCACCTGCTCGTACTCACCCGCGAGATCAGGATGAGCGGACCGGTAAGCATCAAAGCTCGCCTGCCATTCAGTCTGTGCAGTCTTTCCCTTCGGCACGCACGAGCTCCAGTGCTCACGAGCCCCCGCATCGACGTGGAAGGGCTCGGTCGAAGGGTAGCCGAGGTTCGCCTTGGTCGCAGCGATCTCGTCTGCTCCCAGTGGCGTACCGTGCGATGCAGACGTCCCGGCCTTTCCGGGGCTCCCGTATGCGATGGTCGTGCGGAGGACGATGAACGTCGGGCGGGCGGTCTCGGCCTTGCCTGCGGCTATGGCCGCGTCGATCGCATCCACGTCGTTTCCGTCTTCGACATGGAGCACGTGCCATCCGTACGACGCGAAACGAGCGCCCTGATCAGTAGAGGTGGAGAGGTCGGTCCCGCCCTCGATGGTGATCCGGTTGTCATCCCAGATCCAGATCAATTTCCCGAGCTGCTGATGGCCCGCGATGGCTCCTGCCTCATGCGAGATACCCTCCATGACATCACCGTCGGAGCACAGCGCGATCGTGTGGTGGTCCACGACCTCGTGTCCCGGCCGATTGAACCGCTCCGCGAGCCAACGCTCAGCGAGTGCGAACCCGACTGAGTTGGCGATCCCCTGCCCCAATGGACCGGTGGTCGTCTCGACCCCAGGGATATGTCCGTACTCCGGGTGCCCAGCCGTGGGCGAGCCCCACTGCCGGAAGTTCCGGATATCTTCTTCCGAGACCTCGTAGCCGCTGAGGTGCAGGAGAGAGTACATGAGCATCGACGCATGCCCGATCGAGAGAATGAAGCGGTCACGGTCCAGCCACTGCGGATCACGCGGATTGTGACTCAAGTGACGATGGAAAAGCACATATCCCACCGGGGCCAGGGCCATCGGTGTACCCGGGTGCCCGGAGTTCGCCTGCTGTACGGCGTCCATCGAAAGAACCCGAATCGCGTCGATCGCCAGCTGTTCGGTGCTGTTCATGTGACTCGCTCGTCAGAGTAATCCCTGGCCTAACCCATCCCGACCGTGGCGTTAGCCCACGACAAAATTCACGAGGCGTCCCGGCACATAAATCACGCGCCGCTCCTGGACCCCCTCCAGATGCCGACGCACATTCTCGTCGGCCCTCGCCGCAGCGACGACAATCGCCTCCTCGGCGTCCTTGGGCATCTGGATCGCAGCACGCCGCTTTCCGTTGACCTGGATCGCGATCTCGATAGTGGACTCGACCGCCTTTTCCGGGTCAAAGTCAGGCCAGTTTCCGCCATCGAAGATGCTGTCTTCATGCCCCAGGCGTTCCCAGAGCTCCTCTGCCATGTGAGGCGCAAACGGAGCAACCATGACGATCAGCGGCTCGACTTCGGCCCGTGCGGCGGAGCGTCCCCCGGATCGAATCACGTTTAGGCACTCCATCAGTGCCGCAATCGCCGTGTTGTAGCCGAGCTTTGGCAACTGGTCCGTCACCTGGCGAATCGTCTGATGAACCTTCCGTTCCACTGCCGCGTTCGGCTCTCTGTCACCGGCAGAGACCACGGTGTCCCAGAGGCGATGCAGGAAGCCGTGTGGCCCCTGGATCCCCTGCGGGCGATAGTCACCACCCTCCTCGAACGGCCCCAGGAACATCAGGTAAGTGCGGAAGGTGTCCGCACCGAATTCCTCAATAATCGGGTCAGGGACGATCACGTTCCCCTTGCTCTTCGACATCTTCGTGCCGTCGGCAATTATGAGCCCGTGCGCCCGGAAGACCTGGTACGGCTCTTCAAAGTCGATATGGCCCAGGTCCTTCAGCACCATCGTGATGAACCGTGAGTAAAGCAGGTGCAGCACGGCGTGTTCATTCCCACCGATGTACGTGTTCAGCGGCAACCACTTCTTCGTGATCTCAGGATCGAACGGCACATCGTCGAAATCTGCAGATGGGTACCGGATGAAGTACCAGCCCGAATCAAGGAACGTGTCGGACACGTCAGTCTCCCGACGCGCGCCTGCTCCACACTCCGGACACGTCGTCTTGTACCACTCTTCGACCCGAGCCAGAGGGCTGATCCCTGAATCATCGGGCTTAAAATCCTCAACTCGCGGCAGAATGACCGGAAGCTGATCCTCGGGTACCGCGACCGGCCCACACGCCTCACAGTGAACGATCGGAATAGGAGGACCCCAGTATCGCTGCCGCGAAATGCACCAGTCATGGAGGCGGAAATTGACCTTCGCGTCACCCCATCCCTGCTCGGCCGCCCACGCGGTGACCGCGTCCACGGACTCCTTCACGTCTATCCCGTCGAACAAACCGGAATGCACCAGCCGCCCAGCGCCAACGTAGGCTTCCGTCAGTGGCGTATCGGCATTGTCGTCAGGACCCGCGACGACGCGAACGATCGGCAACTCGAACTGCTCGGCAAACTCGAAGTCACGACTATCGTGGCCGGGTACCGCCATGATCGCGCCGGTCCCGTACTCCATGAGCACGTAGTCGGCGACCCAGATCGGGATCAATTGTCCCGTCGCGGGATTCCGACAGAAGCCACCCGTTGGCACACCAGTCTTCGTCTTGTCGGTCTTCTGTCGGGCCACGAGGTCCTTCTTCGCGGCCTTGTCGACATACGCATATACCGAGGGGCGCTGGCCGTCGTCAGTGACCTCCTGCACGAGCGGATGCTCAGGAGACAGAACAACGTACGTCGCCCCGAACACCGTATCCGGACGTGTCGTGTAGACCTCGATCTTCGTCCCGGTGGGCTCCCCGGCTGCGTCGACCACGGGGAAGTGGAGCTGGGCCCCCGTACTTCGGCCGATCCAGTTCGACTGCGCCTTGACCGTCGTGGTCGACCAGTCCAGGTCCTCGAGATTGTCGAGCAGGCGCTGTGCGTATTTCGTGATCCGGAAGAACCACTGCGTGATGCGTCGTTGTTCGACAGGCGTACTGCAGCGCTCGCACGCTCCTCCAACGACCTGCTCGTTCGACAGCACGGTCATGCATGAGGGACACCAATTGACCGGCGCCTCCTTCTGCTCGGCCAGCCCTGCCTTGAAAAACTGCAGGAAAATCCACTGCGTCCATTTGTAGTAGGACGGGTGGGTTGTATCGACCGAGTGCTCCCAGTCGAACATGCCGCCGATACGGCGCAACTGTCGCGTAAAGTTCTTGACGTTCGACGGGATCAGATCCATCGGATGCGTGCCGATCTTCAGTGCGAAATTCTCGGAGTGAATCCCGAACGCGTCGAAGCCCATCGGCTCGAAGACCGTCTTGCCGAGGAGTCGCTGAAAGCGGCCGTGCGTGTCTGCGCCTGCGAATGCGTAGATGTTGCCGACGTGAAGTCCCTCTGCGGACGGATACGGGAACATCATGAGGTTGTAGAACGGGTCCTCCGCGTTCCTCAGCTCCTCACGCGTGAGCGTGTTCGTGCCTCGCTCTTCCCAGAGACGCTGCCACTTCTCTTCGACTTCCGACGGGTTGTACCCGTCTTTTTCTTCGTGGGCCATGATCAGGCGGACTTCGTGACCGGCAGCGAGTTCATGGCCGCCGAGTCAGTACATGAGGACCACAGCGGGTAAGGCCGGTGATCCGAAGGAACCGCAAAGCTACATGGCGCGGGAAGTCGTCCCAAGGGGCGACAGCCCCGGTCAGATACGCCCCAGCTGTATCGTCAGGACAGCAGCCCGCGCGCCCGAATCGAAATCGTACATCATGGCCGCGCCCGTCAGCGTCATTTCGACATCGTTGTCCACGATGTCAAACACGTCGCCTTCAATGGTCAGGGTGCCAACCGTGATATCCACCGTCCCGCCGCCGGAGACTTCCATTCCCGCACCATCGGCAAACGTGGTGCTGATGATCGGAGGCCTCGGGCCGTAGTCAACCACAGCAGTGAACATCGCGCCGTCTCTTGCGACGAGATCAACTGACGGCTCTTCACCGGAGACGTCACTGTAGACGTAGCTCGACGCGACCCACAGACCGGAGATATCCCCGATGGCGAACCCCAGGACCGTGTCCGGCTGACAACCGGTCAGCGACACGCACGTGCTGACAATCAGGAGGTAACTCGTTCGCATCAAATCAGGTCTGTACGGGATCGGGACTTGGTCCAGCGCCGCGAAGAGTCCCGCAGCGACTCACTCATAGTGTATCTTCCGAGACAATGTCGAAACCCAAGAAAAAGATCTCCGGCGCGAGCCTGCGCAACGCGTTCGAAGAGATCATATGGCCGCGGAAGAATCTGATCGGAATCGGATTGATTCTGATCGTCATGAACCGCCTTTCAGGACTCGCCCTCCCGCTCGTGTCGCGCTACATCATCGACGGACCCACGACTGGCGATACCGACCGCCTTCCCTTCTACCTGAGCATTGTCGCAGGAGCTATCGCGATCCAGGCGTCGACGTCATACGCGATGACGATGCTGCTCAGCGTGGAGGCACAGAACCTCATCGCGAACCTGCGGTCACAGGTGCAGAAGCACGTGCTGCAGCTTCCCGTGCGCGTCCATGACAACACCAAGACCGGTGAACTGGTGTCCCGGATCATGGATGACGTCGAAGGTGTCAGAAACCTTGTGGGGACTGGACTCGTGCAGCTTGTCGGCGGGACGATCACCACGATCGTTGCGTTCGTATTCCTCATGCGTACGAACGTCGCAATGACAGGTCTGGCCCTCGTGCCACTCGCCGCGTTCGGCTTTGTGTCCATAAGGGCGTTTCAGACGCTGCGCCCCGCCTTCCGCGAGCGTGGAAAGATAAGGGCGGAGGTCATTGGCCGCCTGACTGAAGCCCTCGGTGGCATCCGGATCATCAAAGGATTCCACGCGGTCGACAAAGAGGGGGACATCTTCCTGGAAGGGGTCATGAAGATCTTCGCAAACGTGAAGACGACCCTCACCACATCGAGCCTGGTGACGAGTCTCGGCACGTTCTTCATAGGCATGGCGAGCGTTCTTATTCTCGGCTACGGAAGCCTTCTTATCGGTCAGGACCTGCTCACCGCAGGTGAGCTCATTTCGTTCATTCTCCTGCTCGGTTTCCTGATTGCCCCGGTCCTCCAGATGGCGAACATCGGGACCCAGATGACCGAGGCGTTCGCTGGACTCGATCGTACTGCGGAAGTCTTGGGCTGGCCCCAGGAAGACGATGACCCGGAGCGTACGGTGACGATGCCCGCGATCACGGGACATCTCGTATTCGAGGACGTCCGCTTCCGGTATGATGACGACAAGCCGGTACTGCATGGTGTTTCCTTCGAAGCGACGCCAGGCATGGTCGTGGCACTCGTCGGAAGTTCCGGTTCAGGTAAATCCACGATGGCCGGGCTCGCAGCGACGTTCCTGACGCCGGACTCAGGTCGCGTGGTCATGGACGGTGTCGACCTGCGCACGGTGAACCTCGCGAGCTATCGGAAGCAGCTTGGACTGGTGTTCCAGGACGACTTCCTCTTCGACGGGACGATTCGAGACAATCTCCGATTTGCGAGCCCCGAGGCGACGGACGCGGAAATCGATGACGCGGCAGAGAAGGCTTATATAAGGGAATTTTCCGATCGGTTCCCGGACGGCCTGGAGACGATCATAGGCGAGCGAGGGGTCAAACTGAGCGGTGGTCAGCGTCAGCGCGTAACAATCGCACGAGCCCTGCTCGCCGACCCACGTGTTCTGCTCTTGGATGAGGCGACGTCCAGCCTCGACACCGAAAGCGAAGCTTTGATCCAGGCGAGCCTGGACGACCTGCTTCGCGACCGTACCACCATCGTGATCGCACATCGCCTCACAACGATCCAGCGAGCAGACCTGATCCTGGTGCTTGAGGGCGGAGAGGTGGTCGAGCGCGGCAAGCATGATGATCTCATGACGGCCGAGGGCCGCTACCACCAACTCTACACCGTGCAGGCACGTATCTAGCACCCGTCTCAAGGGCGGTAACCTACCAGTCCCCAGTGATGGCCTGCACAGCTACCACTTCCGGCGGGAGGTCACCGGCCGTCATCGTCGATAAGAACGCGGCACAAAGTCCTGAGCGGCTCATCGAACCTGTTTCCCGGAAAGCGGGTGGGCACGGAGAGAGCGAAGGGTCAGCGATTGGGAGCTTCCGTGCCTTCCCAGGCACACCCCGTACTTACATCAGCTCCGATTTCAACACGCGCGGTCCAAGTGAAGACCGCCCCAACCATGCTGTCGCTACAGGGTCCGGCCTCGAACACGGCCCGTATCCTGATGGCTTCGGGACCGGTGGCTCGGGACTCGTAAGCCCAACCGTCCCCGAACCGAGTCGGAGAGGCGGGTTCGAATACCGTCTCAGGGATGTCCGGCGTGGACAGGAAGATCCCCGAAGGCGTGACCCTGAGGTGCCAGAACGGCTCCTCGCCGGAAGCTCGAAAAGCGAAAGTACTCACGTCCTCGCCGCAACCAAAACCCTCAGTCGCAGGCGCCGCGCGTCGGAGTTCCCGCACGGTCAACAGTCCCTCATAGGCAGCACCGAACCCGGTCTCGGGCGCCGGGCCCGAAAGGGCCTCGACCTCCACGAAGACAGGCGCATAGGGCTCTCCACTGAGCGCATCGTACACCTCCACCAACTCTCTCGTCGGGATCACCCAGAACTCACGGTCTTCTGCGCAGGGTTTGATGCTCCGAACCTCCAGACCCAAGACGAGAGACCCTCGGACTAAGGAGACACCCGAGGCACTCGGAGTGGGCTCGCTGGCGGTGACCGAGGCCGCCTCACTTTCGCCATCTGACACCGGCTCGCACGCAGCAGACCCTAACGCGACCGCGATCGCCGCGAGAGTCGCGAGCGGTCCCTGTCTGGACACACTGGAATTCTTACTCACTTTTCCGTCAGTTAACCTGGACCTAGCGGCAGATCCCGTTGAACGCGACGAGCATGGCCGGGATCCTGGTTGCAACATCATCCCCCGGGCCAAGCATCACATCACGAGACACGCAGCGCGGCCCAAGCGTGATGTCGAACTCCATGTGCACCGAGCGAATGCCGTCCATGGGATGGTAAAACGTCTTGGTCTGGTTCCCACGGAGGGATCCAAGGCGCTCACGCTGCCCGTCCACAATCAAGTAGACACGGGCGTCCTCGAGCTGCTGGTTCTGAATTTCGATCGTGAGAACCGTCGAGACATCGCCACTGAAGGGCTCGGGTGGGGGAGTTGCTACGCCGCCGCCGCATGCCGAACCCATGATGGCAAGGGCCGCTATCCCGAACACACTCGGTACAGATTTCGAAGACAGCATCGAAGAAACTCCGATTTCAAGAATTCAGAAACGGCCCATATCTGATTCAAACTGAATGACGAGTCAAAGAAACGCCATTGCACATAGGTCTTACTCGCCTAAGGTGAATAAATTACTCGTCCAGCGGGGAGCCCCTACTCGGCCGTGGCGGAAAATATGTCAAGCGGCGGCACCAAGCTTGATCAGCCTCGAAAGATCGATGCCAACCAACACCCGTCGGGGCCCATCTGAATGACTCGAAATAGTCGGGACGCGGCCAGAAAGACGGCCGCAACCAGATTCAGGGAGAGAATTCGAAGTCCGATGTTGGCTGTGAGGCAATCCAGTACAGCCGAACTCCGATTTGCCGCGTGGCCTCCGGACCACCAAAGGTCGATCATCGTCTACAGGCTCCCGTCGTCCGCACACGCGATACATCGGGGCTTCCTAGGGCAGCTCGCCAACCACGCCCTCGATAGAAGCGGAGAGCCGACCGCATGGCCGCCCCCCTCAGACAGCCCAGAATCGGACCGTCAGATCTCAGCCTTTCATCAGCCGATAATGAAGCCGGCCTTGAATACGATCGGATCGTTGTCGAGGTCCGGGAGGGATGGGTCGTCCTCAATAAACTCCACCGAGCCCTCGAGGAACAGCCTGCTGATCTGAACGCCCAGCCCGACAAATCCAACGTTCTCCAATCTTTCCAAGCCGCCGAGGCTCGTCGCGCTGCGCTGATAACCACCGAGGAGATACGGGGAAATAACCGGGACCGGGACACCGAGCTTCCCCATGACTGACGCCGTGTAGTACGACACCTCGGCATCGTCCGTAAAGAAGTAGGTGCCCATCGCGTAGACGCCAATCGGAAACATTGGCACCTCAAGGCCAAGCCGGGCACCTGCGCCGAACTTACCGTTCAGCCCCAGAGTGTTGTCGATGGCGTCAGCGAAGCTTGAGACCATGGCCACATGAGGAGCAAACTTTAGCTGTGCGTCGACTGGCTTCGCCGAAACAGCGAGCACCCCGGCCACACCCAACACAAACACGAGACGTCGCACTAGGAATCTCCCTTCAGAACGAAACATACGCATACGAACAAACAAGTGGCCACGGAAGTTCATCCGCAACAGATAGCGCTTACCGGGCACCCCCACCGTACGCTCCATCGGCACCTCCGGTTTCGATAACTTTGGGGAGATCGAAAACCTAAACATGGGTTGCCGGTTGGCAGAGCATCTATGCTTAGGCAGCCCGGCAAGATCACCTAGAGTGGAATCCTCAAACCTTCGGTCGCGATTTCGAAGCCGCGAGACCGTACTTCCGCCGCTTCGGGGCTGTCCTCGAAGATGGCCGGATTCGTGTTGTTGATATGCGTGAAGACGACCCGGTCGCCCGACTCAACACGTTCTTGAAGCACATCCATCGAGTGTGGCATGAGCGGATGCGGAATGTCTTCGATATTTCGACCCGGCACTTCCGCACCTGAATAGAACGACCCATCGAGGAGGGCGGTGTCCACGCTCGCGACGACATCGGCTACGTCGAGCTCCCACCGTTCCCAAGAGTCGATGTCGGGCAGGTATAGGACGGTCTGGCTCGGTCCCCGGAACATCCACCCTACCGTATCGGCATACTCGGGGCGGTGCGGCACGAGGAGCGCCCGGGCCTCGAGTTGCGGGTCGATGTGTGTCCACGCGTCGGGCGTAATCGGATAGAGATCGAGACGTCCCTCACGCACCATCAATTCCCAGGGACCGTTCTCCCTCAGGTAGGCCGCCATTCGCTCAGTGCAGTACGTCGGCGTCGGAGCCATGCCGAGTCCCTCGCGCCCGAGGACGGCGAGACCCGCGTAGTGGCCGATGTGGGCATGGGTCAGGAAGATCCCATCGAACGGCCTTCGCTCCCCTGCCCTCGTCCGAAACCTGGGCTCGTCAATCAGGTCTAGCTGTCTGGTGATGTCCGGTGTCGCATCGACCAGGTAGAAGCGGTCGGCATCAGGATTCACGAGTGCGAGTGACGATGCGAAGCGGGGCTGCTCACGCTCACGAGCCTTGTTGCAGCGGTCCGCATAGCAACCGACCTGGGGCATCCCGGCATCCTGGGCGATGCCGAGCACGATGGCATATGGGTCAATGGCAATCTTGCTCGCCATCCGCATCGCAGCCGACAGCCCCGCAGGCCCTGCGGCGAATCCGACGCCAGCCATCCCTAGCGTCCGCACGAAGTCACGCCTTGAAGAGTTCATGTCGACAATCGAACCGACGAGTTACGGATCCGCGAGAGGCCACGTACTTTCCGAGAATCCAAAGTGTTCACGTGTTACCCCCCTGCGAGCCATGGCCAAGAAAGAATCCTTCGACATCACGACGAGTATCGATCTCCAGGAAGTCGACAACGCTGTAAATCAGGCGACCAAGGAGACGCTGACTCGCTATGACTTCAAGGGGACGAGTTGCGAGATCGACTTCGATCGGGCGACCAGTTCGGTGAAACTCGACGCAGACGACGAGTACCGTCTCACGCAACTCCTCGGCGTTGTGAGGGAGAAGCTCGCCCGCCGACAGGTACCGCTAAAGAATATTGATGAGGGCCCGGTGGAGGTCGGCTCACTCGGGCGTGCACGAATGGCGATCAGCCTCAAGTCAGGTATCGATCAGGAGACCGCCAAGAAGATCGTGAAGGACATCAAGGACGACGGCTTCAAGAAGGTGCAGGTACAGATCCAGGGCGAGGAATTGCGCGTCACCTCCGCGTCCCGAGATGACCTTCAGGCCGTAATGGCGTTTCTGAAGCCGAAGGACTACGGGGTCGAACTCATGTTCGGGAACTACCGGTAGCGGGGACTCCTTGCTGTGTCTCGCGCCCATTTTCGTCTTGTCGATCGCAGTCGGCGCTCGCTCGTCACACACACCTGCACAGTTGCCGGATGCTACCGAGGCTTATGACGATCCACATCAATGGAAATGTGGCATCGACGTTCACCGTCGACGTCCTGTCGTGACTCCGTGACCCAGTCTCTTGCGGAGACGGTCGACGCGCTTCGCCGTCGAGACATCACCGCACGACAGCTCGTGCAGGAGGCCGTCGAGTGCCATAAGGCGAGGGACGGAGCGCTCGGGGCCTACAAGCACTTCGACGCCGAGGGAGCCCTGACTCAGGCTGCCTCCGCTGACGCGGCCCTCGACGCGGCCGCGATCAAAACCAGAACCCCACTCGCCGCCCCCGCCCCACCACTGTGCGGTATTCCCATTTCGGTGAAGGATCTGTACGGCGTCGAAGGCATGCCGAGCTTCGCCGGCTCGGCTCGTCAGCTGCCGCCGGATCCGTGGTCGCAAGATGCCTGGATGATCGAGAGACTCCGTCGGGCAGGAGCTGTCATCGTAGGAAAAACCCACACAGTCGAGTTCGCATACGGAGGCGTGGGGTTCAACCCGCATTGGGGCACACCACGGAATCCTTGGGATGCCAGGGTGCCGAGGATTCCCGGCGGATCGTCCTGCGGGGCTGGTGTCAGTCTCTGGGAGGAGTCAGCGATGGTTGCCCTTGGCTCTGACACAGGCGGATCCATACGCATCCCGGCCGCCTTTACCGGCGTGGTCGGTCACAAGACCACGAAGGGCCGATGGCCAACGGACGGCGTGGTCCAGCTCAGCACGACCTTCGATACCGTCGGGGCGCTTACCCGTTCGGTCGAGGACAGCGTCCATTTCTTCGGATCCGTTGATCCGCGGTGGAGCGACCCATCCCTGCTCATGGAAGCGCTCGAGACGAGCATACTGGATGGGGTCAGAATCGGATTGCCTGAGTGCACCATCTGGGAGGCGTGTCAGCCCGACATCCGTGATGTCCTCGAGAGTACACTCGAGGACATCGAGAGCGGAGGCGCTCGCCTGAGGCGAGTGGTCGCAACCATGCTGGACGACGCGGCCGACCTGTACATGAGCTCGGGGATCGGGAGGGCGGAGATCAATGCCTTCCTGCATGAGACCCTGCCAGAGTGGCCTCCCATCTTGCACCCTACAGTCGGTCAACGACTCGACGGGGCCCTGCCCTTGAGCTCGGAAGAGTACCGCGCAGCAATCGCAAAGCACCGACGAATGGCCGCGTTCGCAGACACGCTCTTTTCGGACGTCGACGTGCTCGTCCTCCCGGCCAATCTCATCACTCCGCCCCCTGTCGCCGAGATCGAAAACGATCTCGACCGCTACGCCGAAGTGAACTACGCGACGCTACGGCCGGCCTGCGCCATCAATCTTCTCGCCCTGTGCGCGATCTCGATTCCCGTCGGACTCGATGCGACCGGGATGCCGGTGGGGATGCAGGTCGTCGCTCGAGGTGGTGATGATGAGTTACTCCTTGGCGTGGCCCTCGCCATTGAGCGAGCCATCGGAAACGGGCACGATCGGCTGGGTCAGCCTCCCGTCCCCTCGCTGTAGATCCAAGGGCCGACAGACCACACGACAGAAATCGAACAGCCTTGGATATCATCGAGTGAATCCGAGGACCTATCCTCGAGACGAAATGATCCGCGGATCCCTAGCGGTCGCCCCCCCAGCTCGCCTAAACAACCGGGACAACGAAACCTTCAGATTTCTGATCGGCGGCGGACCCTACAAGACCGACATCACAGGATCCACCCCGATCAAACTCGGCGATTAATTCTGGTACTATCTAAGCCAGGCCGACTCGCTTGCAAATTCAGCCGATACTCACGTGCCCCTGGCAGGACGCTCGTACCCCTATCCGATCGGCTTTTTCGAGCGGAGACGGTCCTGCTGCTCTATGTAGGAGAGACCACGTGAGATCCAGTCCGGGGCGGGCTCGCCTTTCAGGTAGTGCGCGAACCACTGCAAAATCCGATTCTGGTAGTCGAGCTGGTTCGGCTCGCGAGCAAGTCCGTGGTTCTCCCCGTCGTAGGACAGGAGCACCATCTCTTTTCCGGTCCGTCTCGCCGCATTGTAAAATTCGACGCCCTGATTGTACTCGACCGCTCCGTCGTTCGTCCCGAACATCATGAGCAGCGGAGTCTCCATGTTCTGGATGTTGTGAACGGGTGAGTTGGCCTCATACGAGTCCCAGTCTTCCCACCACGGAACCTGCATCCGGCCTTGGCTGATCTCGAAGATCCGCGCGTCCGTGCCTCCACTGTTCCAGTAGTAGGAGAGGTACATGCTCATGAGGTTCGTGAGCGGAGCCCCCGCGACGGCTGAGGCGAATAGATTGTCCTGCGTGACAAAGAACGCGGTCTGATAGCCGCCCCAAGAGTGCCCGATCAGTCCGATCTTCTCTTCGTCAATCGGCGCCTGAGCCACGGCCGAGGCGACGGCTGGCCGGAGTGTCTCGACGTTCGACTGCCCCGGACGCCGGTCGCGGTACACGATGTCCGGCCTCAGGACGAAGTACCCGTCCTGGCTCCAGATCTGCTGGTTGTAATACTGCGTCGGATCCGGGATCTGATACTGGTGCATACCCTGCGAGAGTAACTCGTAGTGGTACACGATCATCGGGTATTCCTGAGACGGATCGTAGTTGGCCGGATACGTCAGAACACCCTGGAGTCGGCGTCCCCACTCGTTCACGTAGTCGACCAACTCGGTGCGCCCCCATGCATAGTCACCATGGAACGCATTCGTCGTTGTAACCTGACGTGGATCCGAGAGGTCGGGGCCGGCCACGAAGTAGTCCGGCGAGTCGCCGAAGGCCTCCATGCGGAACGCATACACTTCGGCGTCCTCAGCCTTGAGGAACGGCACGTTGAAGCCGCCGAACATCCGGTCCTCCCACACGAGCGTCTCCGGCTCGTCACCCGGCTCGGCGCTCGCGAACCCAGCGGCCTTCGTCCACTCGCTGTACATGGCATAGTAGAGATCTTCGTCTGCCGGGAAGCCTTCGCGATCCTCGTCACGACTTGCCACCCGGTACCTGATCTCATCAGGCGTGCCGTGGGTGAGTGCCTCACCGCCCGAGCCGTCGAGCTCCACCTGCCATACGTCCCACCGATCGTAAAGGAGAACCGCCTGGTCGTCCGCAAGCCATCCAGCGAAGCCGAAAGGCGGCATCTGCTCACGAGTCGGCGTGACATCCAGATTCACGAAGGCAGTCGCCACGCTCTCGGTCAGGTTGTGGGTCTCTCCTCGCTCGATGTCGTGGGCGAACCAGTCGTTACCGGAAAACCACGTGATGTATCGACCTCGGGGACTGCCACTACCCACGATGGTGACCCGTTCTTCGACGAGCATCTTCGCTCCAGTGGCGACATCGATCGTATAGAGGTCTGCGTACTGCTGCCGGAACATTGCTTCTTCGTCGTAGGGGCTTTCGTCGCGTCCCATGACGTGACGTCCGCCGGGCACCATCGACGTGATCTCAGTCAGGTCGTCACCGAGCTGAACGAAGGTGCCCGTGTCAACATTCCAGGCGGAAAGGAAGTTGATCTGACGAAGCTGGCGGTCACGAACCCGCTGGCCGGGGACCGGGTCGAGGTCCCGTGAATGCCAGATCTCGACGCCCGCCACGTCGTCGTCGTTGCACTCAACAGTGGCATCGTCGCTGCCCTCAGCTTCGTCGGACTCGCTGTCGGACTCGTCCCCGGTGGACGCGCATTTCGGAGGCGCAGGCCGGCGAGCCTGAATCCCGACGAAGAGTGTCGCACCGTCTTCGGACCAGCTCGGGTCACGAAATTCGACGACCCGCATCGAGCCCGGGAAAGACGCATTCGTTTCCGGATCTAGCACGCGCTTTTGCAAGGCATCACCCTCGAGCCCTTGCCATACCAGCGCCACGTGCGCCGTGTCTTCAAACGCTTCGCTCTCCACGGTCCTGTAGACGACCAGGTCATCTGCATCATCGCGCCACGAGAGGTTGCGATACGTAGCCTCGGCCGCATCCAGAGAGCGGATTCGGCCGGAGGCTGGATCATAAAGGGTGATCCCGTTGCCAACGCGGTCGTCCGCATCGGTCGCAAGCGCGAGCAAGCTGCCGTCATCCTGCCAGGCCATCTCGGAAATGTTTCCGAAACTCATGTCCGAGCCTGAGGAAAGGTCGTGTACGACTACGTCGACGCCCTCGCTCTCCTTGTCCTCGGGCTTGTAGCGTTGGAGCGCCAAGAACCGACCTTCGCCGGAAAACGTGAACGATTCGAAATCATCACGTTCTGCCTGAGCGCCGGTCCCGAGATTCAGGAGCCCGAGCTTGTTGTACACCTGCTCGTCGCGTGCCTCCGCAGCATCCCGATCGTCTTCCGACGTCCCGATCGAATAGGCGACCCACTGATTGTCCGAGCTGAACGACGGACGGCTTCCAAATGGAACGATGACGACCGAGTCGGATGTCGTGCTGTGAATCCGCAGTTCCCCCTCATCACTCACTCGATCAATCGAGACGGCCATCCAGGCGCCATTCGGGGAAAGGACCCCGGCACCAAGTCGCTCCCACTGGTCGTAGTCGTCAGGTGTAAGGGTCGGCTTGTCCTGTGCCATGAGAGCGCCCGAGCTGACCAGGATGCCGACAACGGCAGCCGTGCACGTCTTTTGAATCATCATTCCATATCTCCTTCGATTTTTTCGAATGCTACTGCTCTACCGTCCCACGCGCTCATCCAGGATCTGGAAGAAATACTGGACGCCAATCAACCCGCTCGTCGCCCCCTCGGCCGGTCCGCCACGCTGGAGCATCAGCAAAGCGCTGATCGTCCGCGGCGACGTTGCTGTGGTGCTTAAGATCCTCGACGAGGAATACGGTGGCCATGCCGCCTCCCCGATTCATGGTCGACTCTGTGTCGGCCCTCGAGGGTAGCGAAGCTACCGACGAGATCGTCGAGAACCCGGTATTTATTCGCAAGTTCAAAGGGCCTGAGGAGCACTCTCGGCTAGCGAATGATCCGCAGGAACTTCGGGTCGGCATGAAGGCTTTCGAAATTCCCGTCTCGGGGCAGCATCGTGCGCCGCCCGGGATTCAGCTCGACGGCCTGGCTCAACGAGGCAAAGGCACCGTCGCGATCGTCCATCCGGAGCAGCACGCTTGCAAGTGCAACGTGCGCATTGTCGTTGCCAGGTGACTTCTCGACGGCAGCCTCAGCCACTCGGAGGGCTCCGGTGAGATCTTCAGCCTCGATCAACGGTCCGATATCACGGATGATCTCACCCGACCGCTGCAGGTCCAGAATCCGACGCAGTTCGGCGAGCGGAGTTCGATGGTCGTCGACACGGATGTCTACCACTCGGTCGTGGAAGGCCTCACGAACGCGAGGCGCCACCACGAGGATCGCACCCGACTGCATGCCGCGGGCGTCCCCACCCGCACCTTGAGCGGCATCGAGCGCATCCATCAGCCGTTCCGCAAGCGAGCCCGATGACGCCTGGAACGACGCGACCATCGCGTCGACGACCTCAGGCCCTGCCAGAATGTTGCCCTGAGCGCAGAAGTCCACACCGCAGGTGTGACCGTGCCAATCGTTCGTGCTCTCACCAGTCCACGCAGCTGTACGTCCCTGAATGTCGATGACGGCGTTCTGCCGTCTGTCCCGACCCTCATCCGACCGGACGAGCTGATCGAGCGCCTCTTTGGGAGAGTATCCACGCTCGATGAGGTCGATCGTCATCGGCCCGTACATCGGATTGGCCGAAGCCTGATGAGCGATGATCGCGACACCACCCTTGGCGGTCATCGCCCGATTCCCGGCACCGAACGCCTTCGACTGCACGCCCATGCCGAGCTCGCCAGTTGCTCGGTCGAGCGCGATGATCGAGAAAGTGGAGAGGTAGTCGTCGGTGTAGTCCGAGTAGGGATCGGCGACCTGCACTCGCTGGGCGAGGGCCCCTGTCGCCGAGGCCGCGTATGCGACCCCGGCAATCAGGAAGACTGTCTTCGACAGGCGTCCCGAGGCTCGACTGATCATCCGGCGGCCTGCATCTCCGCGGCCACCGCCTGAACCTCATCGAGGACGCGAAACAGGTTGCCGCTCCAGATCATCCCGATCTGCTCTTCCGTATAGCCACGGCGCACGAGCTCAAGCGTCACGTTGAACGTCTCGGACGCGTCGTTCCAACCGGTAACGCCGCCACCACCATCGAAATCAGAACTGATACCAACATGCTCAAGGCCGATCAGGTTCACCAGATAGTCGATGTGATCGACAAAATCCGACACGCCGACGGGAGGGGTAACCGGGTCCACCTCAGCCTCGACCCGTGCCGCAGCGGCATCCTGAACGCTCTGGTACTCGGCCATGAACGTCTCCTGCTCGGCCGGACTCATCGCGGACATGGCGCGGAACATTGCACCGCGGCCGCCGGACGGCATCTCGAAGCCCATCTCCTCAGCGACCTCGGCAATAATCGCTTGGGACGCCTCGTTGTGAGCGGTGTTTTTCCCAGGGCGCAGGTAGCTACGGAAGGCTACGGTCTGGATCACGCCACCGTTCTCCTTCAGTGCCATCAGGAGTTCGTTGTCCATGTTGCGGCTGACGTCGCCAACGGCACGGGCGCCCGAATGTGATGCGATAACCGGAGCGCGGCTGAGCTGCATCGTCTCGAGGTTCGCCACCTTCGACGGATGCGAGAGGTCGATCATAATGCCCCACTTGTTCATCTCCGTGACGACCTCACGGCCCAGATCACTCAACCCGTTATGGAGCCAGACGTCGTCCCTCTCACCCGTATTCGAGTCGGAGAGCTGGCTGTGGCCGTTATGGGCGAGAGACATGTAGCGGCCACCACGTTCGGCGAACTCCTGTACCCGGCCAGCGTCCATGCCGACCGGATAGCCGTTCTCGATCCCGATCATGGCGATCTTCTTGCCCTCGGCATCGAGCCGGCGGACGTCATCCGATGTCAGAGCGAGGCCGATCTGGTCGGGCGCGATCTCCTCGGTCAGCCGGTGGATCGCATCGAACTTCTCGACGGCCTGTGCATACGCATCGTTGAAGCCGGCATCCGTCAGCTCGCCCTGGCCGACGTAGACGATCATGAAGGACACGTCGAGACCACCAGCCTCCATCTTCGGCAAGTTCACCTGGTTGCCGAGATCCATCGTGTAGTTCTGCTCAGCAGTGAAGTTGGCAGCGCTGATGTCGTTGTGGGTATCCAGGGTGATCACGCGCTCGTGGATGCCTCGTGCACGAGCTACGAGATCGGCTTCAGATTCCTGCACGGGCTCACCGCCACCGCAGCCGACGAGCGTGGCCAAAGCCACAAACGGGAGAATGCGCGAACGGCGAAAGTAGGTGTCAGTCTTCATGCTCATCGGTTCGGTCACTGTGGGGTGGTTTGAGGAGCCCAAGATTGTACGCGACTGCCCGGATGCAGGCCACGGGCCCACAGGATTAGCGGCCCGTGCCCGCTCTCGTGTTCGGAGCCTCAATCCCCACCCAGTCACGCCGCTCGAGGGGTCGCTGCTCGGGCCATGTCTCGTTGAGCGTATCGCCCTCGTAGAGGCGGCCGTTCTTCATCACCTGTGAAATGGTGTTGGTATTCCGAATGTCATCGAGTGGATTTCCGTCCAGGATGACCAGATCGGCCAGCTTGCCGGGCTCGATAGTGCCGAGGTCGCCATCGAGCCCGATCGCCTCGGCACCGAGGATCGTGGCCACCCTCAATGCGTCGTACTCGTCCATTCCACCAGACTGAATCGACCAGAGCTCCCAGTGATAGCCGAGGCCCTGTAACTGCCCGTGACTGCCGACGCCCGCGCGGCCTCCAGCTTCGACCAAGGCCTTCACACCCTCCGCATGACGCTGGAAGACATGCTCATCGTCGCGGAACCACGCCGGGCGGCGCCTGCTCTTCTGATCAAGCTCGCCGTGCGCGGTGAAGTACTGGAGCTTCGGATCGTCATGCGGATTCTCACGCGAGTAGTAGTAGTTCTCACCCCACGGACCGCCGTACGAAACCAGCAGCGTGGGCGTGTACGTCGTCCCGATCGTCGTAAACGCCTCGACGACGTCTGAGTAGAACGGCGCGATCGGTAGCGAGTGCTCGAGCCCCGGGTACCCGTCGAGCGTGGTCGTGAGGTCGTATTTGAACATCAGGCCACCCTCGAGCGTCGGCATGATGCCCTGCTCTCTCGCGGCCATGACCACCCACTGCCTCTGCTGACGATTCCCGGCCATGTACATCTTGATGGTATTCGTGTCGTAGTACTCGCTGTACCTGCGCATGATGTCGCGCGCGTGGTCGAGGTCGCGGATCGGGTCCTCGACGTAGTCACCGAAGATTCCAGGGCCCGTCGAGTAGATACGCGGCCCAATCATCTGGCCTGCCGTAACGAGGTCGGAGTAGGACAGAACGTCTGTCGTGGCCGTCTGTGGATCGCGCGTCGCGGTCACCCCGTATGCGAGGTTCGCCAGGTAGATCCAGGACTGCGTCTTGTGGAGGCCGGACGCCGACCACATGTGGGAATGGGTATCGACGAATCCCGGCGTGACAGTTTTTCCAGAGATGTCGATGACGTCCGCCCCACCGGGGACATTGACCGAGCCCTGAGCACCAACTGATTCGATCCGGTTGTTTCGGATTACGATGTCGGCGTTTTCGATCACTTCACGTCCGTTCATCGTCAGCACACGTCCGCCGCGCAGCACGAGCACGCCCTCAGGCGTATCACGGGGTGCCTGAATCAGGACTCGCTGCTCGGAGGCGCGATAGCCCGCGTCGTCGTCTACGACGTCTTCTGCGTCTTCTACCCGGGCCGCCGCCTCAACGGAGTCCGCGTACGCCTCCGAGGCGTCTAGATCGTACACGAAGTGCGCGTTTCCGACGGAGTAATGGACCGTCCGACCGTCCACGCCCCAGCGAGGGAAGTCGCCACCGATATCGGTGAGCCTCTCTGCCGGAAAGGCAGCGTCGTCGGGTTTGGCCACAGAGATATTGGGTGTGTCTCCTCCGACCTGAGGCACGGTAACCACGTAGATATCGTCGTTGACCTTGGCCAAGGCCCGGTCGCCACTCGGAGCCATGAGGATCTCGGAGGCGCGATTCGCCTGAGTGCTACCCGGCCTCGTATTGCCAACCACGGTCACGTGCGCTTTCTCGTCCGTGCCGTCCCATCGAATCGAAACGACGCCACGCGCCTCATGGTGGAAGTAGATCCGGTCGACTCCCTCCACGAAGTGCGGTGCCTGCCGCCCGCTCGCGGCGGTGATAACCGTCGCACCTCCGCCAGTGGCCGGCACCCACACGATGTCCATCTCCGCGCCACTGAACTGCGGACCATCTGACTCCTGGAATGCCCGTGCCGGATTGCGCATCGCCACGATTCGATCCCCCGTCCCATTCCAGGCCACCTGCTGATACTGGGCCGGTGCAGTCGTGAGTTGCTGCACATCGTCACCATTAGGGCGTGCCTTCACGATATGACCACCGGTCGCATCCCAAGTGACGTACGCGATCCACTCGCTGTCGGGCGACCAGGCCGGTTGTGCCTGCGTACGATCCGATGGGTCGACCATACGCGGAGTGCCGCCCGGATAGTCCATGACGTAGAGATCGTCCAGCGCCACGAAGGCGAGTCGAGACCCCTCGGGGGACGGGACCCCGTCCCGGATCTGGCGCACGGTAAACGTCGGTGTGTCCTCGATCGGGTAATCGAACTCGACCAGGGGCCCTGCAGCCACATCAGCTCGTACTCGGAACGGGACCGCGATTGGGTCAGCACCATCCGTGACTGGGATACGCCAGATCTTCCCACCGTAGGATGCGACAACCTCCCTCGAATCCGGAGTAAAACTCATGCCCGGATAGGCGTCCCGATCTCCGACCGACTCCTGATCGTCCCGCTGCACAGGGTACGCAAGCCAGCGCTCGTCACCCGTCGCGAGGTCACGGAGCCGAAGGCCAGTCTCGTTCTCGTATCGCGAGGCATAGACGAGCCACGCACCGTCGGGTGAAAGCGTCGGCCGTACCGCGGATCCGTAGCGCGACGTGCGAGTGAAGACTTCCCCGGTCTCACGATCGTACACAGCGATCTGATACTGAGGATACTGCGCGTTGTAGTCCCACGAGTTCCTGCGCTGCGCGTGCCAGATGTATCGACCGTCGGGGGATACTGCGGCCCCGTTGGTCTTCAGGTTCTCAGGTTCGTCCCTGAGCATTTGGCCCGAACCACCATCGACGTGTCCCATCCATAGGTTGACTGTCCCCAGTCGAGTCGCCCCTTTCGAGGCGACGATGTAGTCACCGTCCGGTGTCCAGTCCGGCGACATCCAGCTGGACCCATTCCCTTTCGTCACCTGCGTGGTGTCCCCGCTCGCTACATCAAGCGTCCACACGTTGTCCCCGCCGCTTCGGTCGGAGATAAACGCGACCTTCGTTCCGTCCGGGCTATACCGTGGCTGAGTGTCATAGGCGAGCCCCTCCGTAATCCGCGTCGCATCTCCACCGCCAAGCGGGACTGTGTAGAGGTCTCCGAGCATCTCGAAGATCACGCTCCGCCCGTCGGGACTGACATCAAGGGAGAGCCAGGTCCCCTCATCCGTGTCTAGTTCAATTGTTCGCGACGCTACGAGCGGCAGTGGCGCAGCCTCCTCCTTCTTTCTGTCGGCCGCTGTATCGGGAGCCTCCTGAGCGAAGGCAGTAACGGGCATGGCGACCAGGAGCAGAGCAGCCGGAATCGCAACCGCCAGAGCACGCTTAATGTTCTTGATTGATGGAAGCATCGAAAGACAGGGCATAGGGGAAATTCGAGTGCGGGGCGGAGAGTCACCCAAACGGAAGGGTTCCCAAAGGAAGAGCCTACCCAAGGGAAGGAGCGAAGGTTGGCGGACGACGCATCTGCGTCGCCTGCTCGTACGCATATGCGACGCGCAGGAGCGTCGGTTCGCTCCACGCCCGCCCGAAGAAGGACAGCCCGACGGGAAGCCCAGAAATCAGCCCCATAGGAACGCTGATGTCCGGGTATCCTGCGATCGCCGCCGGGCCAGCGCTACTACCACCCTCCAGACGATCTCCCCTGATGTGATCAGTCGGCCAGGAGAGATCCCTGGTCGGTGCGATGATCGCGTCCAGGCGGTGGCCATCCATGAGGCCGTCGATGCCATCTTCGCGGTTCGAGCGCTGAACGGTCCGCTTCGCCTCGACATAGGCTCGATCAGTCAACGGCCCACGCGCCTGTGAATCGTGCATGCGCTGTTGGCCGAAGTACGGCATCTCCCGGTCTGCGTTCGCCTCGTTGAAGGCGATCACCTCAGCGAGGCTCTTCACCGGTGCGTCAGGGCCCAGTCCCTCGAGATAGGCGTTGAGATCTGCCTTGAACTCGTACTCAAGCAGCACGAGTGACAGTGGATCATTCCATGCGGAAGCATCCAGGTTCGCAGGGTCCACGATGACGGCACCGGCATCACGCATGGCGTTGATCGCGTCGTCGAACAGCTCGATGATCCGGGGGTCGAATCCAGTGAAGCTACGAGCGACTCCGATGCGTGCTCCCCGCAGGCCGTCAGCGTCGAGGAACTGGGTGTAGTCCGTGTGGGCGTTCCCTGCGCTGGCGGCTGTCGCCTCATCGCGAGGGTCGACCCCCGTCAGTGGTCCGAGAAGAATCGCTGCGTCACGCACCGTGCGCGCCATCGGGCCGGCTGTATCCTGGGAATGGGAGATCGGAATGATGCCCGACCGGCTCCAGAGGCCGACCGTGGGCTTGATTCCGACCACGCCATTGATCGAGGATGGGCACATGATCGAGCCACCCGTCTCCGTCCCGATCGTGAGCGGTACCAAGTTGGCAGAGACGGCGACGCCCGAGCCTGAGCTGGAACCGCACGGGTTCCGATTCAATGCGTAGGGCATCCGGCACTGGCCACCGCGAGCGCTCCAGCCACTCGACGCAGCATAGCCACGGAAATACGCCCACTCACTCATGTTGGCCTTCGCGAGCACAATCGCCCCGGCAGCCTTGAGCTGAGCGGCGATATACGCGTCCTGAACAGGAATCGACCCCTCGAGAGCCAGCGAGCCCGCAGTTGTCGTCATGCCGTCATGTGTATCGATGTTGTCTTTGATAGCGACGGGGATGCCGTGTAGCGGTCCGCGCACATTCCCGGCGGCACGCTCGGCATCGAGCTCGTGAGCCAGCGCGAGCGCGTCGGGATTTGTCTCGATAATCGAGCGCAACTCGGGCCCTTGCCGATCGAGGGCTTCGATTCGCCCCAGGTACAACTCCGTGATCGAACGAGACGTGCGTTCGCCCGAGGCCATGCTCGCCTGGAGCTCGGTGACCGTGACCTCGTCCAGCTCGAACGGAGGAACCTGACTGTCCTGTGATGAAACTGTTGCCCCGCCGCTCGAGTCACCCCCGGGCGCGCACCCGGAGGTGCTCATCGCGAGACCCGCAGTCCCTGCTGCGGTCGTTCCCAGGAATCGACGTCGATTGATCATGTTGGCGGTGCTCCTTGCAGATAAATCGCTGATTAATGCGTCTGGGTCGGCTGTCTACCCCGCGTATCCCGGGCCTTTCAAGGCCTCGCCCGGTCGCTCGTCGGTGATCTCGCCGTCCTTCACTACTGCGATGCCTCGGACAAATACATGTGGAATTCCGTCCGGATACTGGTGAGGGTTATCGAATGTGGCCCGGTCGATGACCCGCGCTGGGTCAAACACGGTGAGATCGGCCACGAGCCCCGGTGCAATGCGACCACGATCGGTGAACCCAAGTCGGTCCGCGGGCACAGCGGTCATGCGACGCACCGCTTCAGGCAGCGTGATCACTCCGAGATCGCGCGCGTAGTGACCGAGCACCCGCGGAAATGTCCCGTACCCACGGGGGTGTGGGCTGGCCTCACCGTAGTGACTGAGGCCCCCATCCGACCCGATCATCCCGAACTCCGACTGCATGAGCGTCTGGACATCGCCCTCGTCGAATGCGTGGAAGATCGCGCTGCATCTCCCTGCCTGATCAATCTCGAGGATCAGATCAGCCACCGCTGTCGGCCCCTCCGTCTCACGATCGGCGAGAATGTCGAGCAGCGTCAGGCCCGCCATATCCGCAGGGAACGCGGCTCCTGCCTCATCATCGAAGCCACAGGACACGAGCTGGATCTTGGACGGGTCGTCAGCGAAGCGCATCTCGATCCACGTGACCATGTCCGTCACGATCCGGCGGCGTGTTTCTGGATCTGCGAGGCGCTCCGCAAGTCGATCGCCCTCCCGAGCCCATGGAGGAATAATGCTGGACAACCCCGTCGAGGACGCTGTGTACGGGTACTGATCGAAGGTCACATCCACACCCTCCGCACGAGCGGCCCTGATCAGGTCGATCGACTCCTGGGCGCGCCCGAAATTCCGCCATGCACCGATCTTGTGGTGCGTCATCTGCACCGGGATACCAGCCTCCCGGCCGATGCGAATCGTCTCTCGCACAGAGTCAAAGACTCCTTCGCCCTCATTGCGCATGTGCGAGATATAGATACCCCCGGCCGCCGCGGCCACGAGCGAAAGCGCTACGACCTCCTCGGTCTCGGAGAAAGTCCCGGGCACGTAAAACAGCCCGGTCGACAGTCCCAGCGCCCCGGCAGCCATGCCGCGCTCGACGAACGCCTCCATCTCTCGGAGCTCTTCCTCCGTGGGCGCCCGGTCTTCGTTGCCGATCACCTCGGATCGAATGGAGCCATGCCCGACAAACATCGCGAAGTTGGCGGAGGTGCCGCCGTTCGCCGCGAGCGAGTCGTACCATCTCTCGAGGTCGAGTGGTGAGCCTCCGTCGTTTCCCTCGACCAGAGTCGTGACCCCCTGCCTTACGAAGTTTTCCGCCGAGGGGATTTCGAAAATCGTCTCACGCGAGTGCGTATGTGGGTCGATAAATCCTGGCGCAACCACGTGGCCCGTGACGTCGATACGGTCGACGGCCGTCCGCCCGCTCAGGTCACCCACCTCGATGATCAGACCGTCACGTACTCCGACATCCGCGAGAAGGCCTGGGGCTCCGGTCCCATCGAGAACCGTCCCTCCTTGAAGAACGAGATCGAACTCCTGAGAGCAACCGCCGAGGCCAACCAACAGCGCGGCGAGAAGCGAAGTGCGACGAACGAACGGGTTTGTCTGCTTCATATGCTCTCCGAATAGGCCCGTGAGCTTACGTAGTGGTTCCTGCCATCGCTACACGTCAGGCGCCGATCAGCACCAGAATGACCGAGATCGTCACCATTGAACCCACCGTCGTCAGAAGTACGGACCGAGCCGCGATGCCGGGTGCTGCGTCGTAACGCGCTCCGAATAGATAGACATTCACTGCGCTGGGCATCGCCGCGAGAAGGACTGCCACGGACATCCACAGGCCAGACAACCCGAGCAGCGGTCCCGCGATCAGCCAGACGAGAAACGGATGCACAATGAGCTTGAGCGACGACAGCGCGACTGCGGGTGCGACATCGCCCGTCAGGGGGTAGCCCGCGATCGAAGCGCCCATCGCGAACAGCGCGCACGGAACGGCGGCGGCACCCAGGAAGTCCAGCATACCGGCGGCCGGCGGCCAGATCTCGATTCCCGTGACGTTCAGAAGCAGTCCTGTGAAGATTCCGAGGATGATCGGGTTGCGGATCACATCGACGAGAACGCGAGCCGCACGCTGCCCGAATGATCCCTCGCTCCCTTTCCCAGCCTGGATCAGGATCACCGTAAGGGGCATGAACGTCGCCGAATGGAATCCGATGATCAGAAGCATGGGGAGAGACGCTTCCGGGCCGAGCGCAGTGAGCACGATGGGTATCCCCATAAGCACCAGATTCGAGAACGCGGCACCCATGCCGAAGATCGCCTGCTCCGAAAGCGACCGACCGAAGACGAGGCGGCCGAGGAGCGCACCGCCACCGTAGACGAGAAGCGATGCCCCGTAGAACGCGATGAGGAATCTCCAGTCCATATCAGGCGGAAATTCCAGCGCCACCATGCTAGTGAGAAGCAGCGACGGGATCGAAAAATTGAAGACGAAGAGAACGAGTCCCTTCACACCCGTCTGCTCCATGAGTCCAACGCGCACAGCTGTGAAACCAAGCGCCATGAGCCCGAAGATGGGCACCATCGTCTGCAACAGCATGCTCACGCGATCACCGCAATCACGCCGTCAGTAACCGGTAGTGATGTGGTGCCAGCCGATGGCCCGGTCCATCGGAAGCCAGCCCGCCTTGGTCATCTCGATGCGGCAGCGCGATGAGCGCCGCGACGATCTTCAACGAAGCTGTAAGGAGCGCCCGTTCAACCGGATCGGCGACTCCCCATGGTCGATCCGGTCCGACGAGTTCCCATAACCAGGGCAGTCCCCAGATCGCGAATCCGATGCCGGGGGTCAGGTGGCCGCCGAAGGTGCCCGAGGGCCCAGCCATCATCTCATGATCCACGGGAGTCGCTCCGGGTGGTTACTGTGGTGGTCTCAGCGCGGATTCGACGGGAAAAATGATCAGTCTCGGCGGTGATCACCACCTTAACAGTGCCGAGATGCCCGGCATGTCTTCTCTGGTGCGGAATACGTAGAGACTTTCGGCGACGAAGGATGACTGACCGCCGTGGTCAAGATATATGACGCGAGCTGGATTGCCGGTGCTCTGCACCTGCCCTACCATCAACCTGCACCCTTCAAGGAGCGCCCTTCGTGAGTCCTACGGAGCTTCCGACCACCACGATCTTGCTGCCCGAGACCCGGCCCCGATGGTCTCGCCGCGACTTCATTAAAGGCGTCATTGCGTCGGGCGCGACTGTGTCTGGCCTCACTTGGTTCGGCACCGGCGTACGAGGGCAAAGCCAGGCGGGAGGTCTTGAACGCCTCGTCACGCTCACGGTCAACGGGCAGACCCGGCGGGTCGACGTGCTACCGAATGAGACCCTAGCGACGACGCTGCGCTATAAGCTCGGACTGACCGGAACAAAGATCGGGTGCGATCGGGCAGAATGCGGTGCCTGCACCGTGATTCTCGGGGATACGACGAGCTACTCGTGCTCGACGCTGACCCACCGGGTGCGCGGCCGGGAAATTCGGACCGTCGAGGGGCTGGAATCGGAGGATGGCACGCTGCACCCGGTACAACAGGCGTTCATCGACGAACTCGGGCCCCAGTGCGGGTTCTGCACGCCGGGTCAGGTCATGTCCACTGTTGCGCTGCTCGAACGCAATCCTTCGCCCACCCGCGACGAGGCTCGCGATGCACTCGCCGGCAACCTCTGCCGATGCGGGGCCTACGACCACTACCTGAACGGCGTCATGCGCGCCGCACAGGAGGCCTGAGATGCCAGAGCTGATCGGAAAGGACTTCACTCCGCCGGATATCCGAGCCAAGGTGACGGGGGCTGCGAAGTACGCGGAAGATTTCCGCATGGATGGCATGCTCTTCTGTCGCCTCCTCAAGAGCCCCATGCCGCACGCAGTCGTCAGAAGTATCGACGCTCGGACAGCGCTCGCGATGGACGGGGTCGTGGCGATCCTCACCGCCGCCGACGTGCCAAAACAGCCCGCGCCCGGCAACAGCATCCTGACGAACGAGCCTCTCTTCGTCGGCGACCCGATCCTCGCGGTCGCGGCCGTCGACGAGGAGACCGCTCAGAATGCGATCGACGCGATCGTGCTCGACCTCGAGCCGCTCCCCTTCTGCACCGACCCACTCGACAGCCTGAGGCCCGACGGGCCCAACGCGAGGAGAGACGGGAACACCTTCTCTCGCGACGAGGGCGTTTTCGAACAGAAATGGTCGACTGACGATTTCCTGGACAGTTCCGATTCCGAGATGCCTCGCGGAGCACCTGGCGCGGAGTGGACGTACGGCGATCTCGATGCCGGATTCGCGGCCGCGGACCTGGTCCTCGACGAGAGTTTCGTAACCGCGAGCACAGCACACCATTCGATGGAGCCACGGACCGCCTTCTCATACTGGCAGGGTGGGAAGTGCTTCGTCCACGGCTCGACTCAGAGCCAGTCGATCGTCCATCCCGGATTAGCGAACTATATCGGGATTCCGCCTGAGGACCTGGTTTTCGTTTCGGAGTTCTGCGGCGGCGGATTCGGATCGAAGGCGGGAGCCTATCCGATCATGTCGATCCCGGCGCATATGTCGAAAAAGACCGGACGTCCGGTCATGATGCGGATTAGCCGCGCCGAGGAATACTTCCTTGGCTCAGCCCGGTGTGGATTCCAGGGCCGCATTCGAATGGGCTTCCGCGCCGACGGCCGGGTCACGGCCGCAGACCTTTACATCGTTCAGGAGAACGGGCCCTACAGCGGCTTCGGCGACATGGGGAGCGCCGCGGGGGCGGTCTCACTCGTCTACACTCCCGAGGCCATGCGCTATCGCGGGATCTCGGTACTGACCAACACCCCACCGCGCGGAGCTCAGCGGGGACCTGGCCAGAACCAGATCGCATGCGCGGTCGAGCCGATCATCGACAAAGCCGCGCGAGAACTGGGGCTGGACCAGATCGCGATCCGACGCATAAACGCTCCGGACAGCAGTGCGAAGTACAACGGCAGCCAAGGTCCGGTCACGAGCGCACATCTTGGCGAGGCTCTCGATCTCGGACGAGAACGATTCAACTATGACGACCGACGCGCGCGCAGCGGTCAACGAAATGGATCCAAGGTTCGAGGCGTCGGCGTGGGCCAGGCCTTCCACTCGGCGGGTGCGAGCGGATTCGACGGGCTCGTGCGGATCGACGAAGACGGGAAACTCCACATTCACACTGGTGTCGGGAATCTCGGGACGTACTCCTACGCCGCGACCTCTCGTGTAGCCGCTGAGGTCCTTGGGTACGACTGGGACAACTGTGTCATCCACAGGGGTGACTCCAGCCGGCACCTCCCCTGGAACAACGGTCAATTCGGCAGCAACACGTCGTTCACCATGACGAGGACCAACTACGTCGCTGCGATGGATGCGTTGAGCAAGCTGAAGCAGATCGCCGCCATCAGGATCGGCGGTCGAGAAGCCGACTGGGACGTCTCCGGCGAGAGTCTGGTTCACCGTGAAAACCCATCCTGGCGAATGACGTACTCGAGTGCAGCTCGTTGGGCGATTCGCATGGGCGGTCACTACAGCGGGGAAAACCTGCCAGCCGACCTGAACGCGATGACGCGACGATCGGCGGAGGCGCTTGCGGGCACTGGACTTCTCGGCGTCGCCCGAGACAGCAACCGGCACACAGGTACTGTCCCGGCACTCGCCGCGGGCTTCGTAGAGATCGAACTGGACGTCGATACAGGGCGCGTGGAGATCATCGACTACCTGGGCGTCGTAGACTGTGGTGTCGTACTCCACCCACAGAGTCTGGGCGCGCAGGTGCGCGGCGGAGCCGTCATGGGCTTCGGCATGGCTCTCACGGAACGGCACGTCTACGACCGACGGTGGGGCTTGCCGGCTGGCATAGGACTCCATCAGGCCAAACCGATGACCTACCTCGATGTCCCAACCACCATGGATTGGGCGGCAGTGGGCATTCCCGACCCCCAAAATCCGGTTGGCGCAAAGGGAATCGGAGAGCCGCTGATGGGATGCGCGGCCTCCGCCGTCCTGTGTGCGGTCTCGGACGCGCTGGGCGGTCACTATTTCAACCGGACCCCGATCGCGACGGACATGATTATCAATGCCGCCAACGATCGCGAGCCGTCGCACCGACCGCTCGCGGTCAACACGCAGTAGGAAAGGCCGATGCTGAAAGATGCGATGGCAGGCTTCGAGTTCTATCAGCCTGCGGACCTGGACGGCGCAGTCACCTTGATGGATCGCTTTGGACCGGATGGCTGGGCTCTCGCGGGTGGATACGACAGCCTCGACTGGTTCAAGGAGCGCGGTAAGTCTCCACTGGCTGTGATCGATCTCGAAGGGGTGACAGAACTCCGTGGTATCCGGGCCTGGGAGGGGGGGCTCGAGATCGGTGCGATGACCACTCTCAGCGAGGTGGTCGACGACTCGGCAGTGCGCACGCAGTTCCCACTGCTCTCAGAGGCTGCGGGCCGCGTGGCGAGTCCACAGATCCGCAACGCGGGGACGCTCGGTGGAAACGTCTGTCAGGATGCGCGTTGCTGGTACTACCGCTACGGGGTGAATTGCTATCGGGCGGGCGGGAATACGTGTTATGCCGCAGCGCCCGATGCCATGAACCGCGAGCACGCGATCTTCGGGGCCAGCCGCTGCGTGGCGGTATCACCCTCTGATACCGCGCCGGCTCTCGTGGCCTTGGATGCGTCGATGGTAGTGCGCAGCGCAGGAGGCGAGCGAGTGATCAAGGCGGAAGACTTCTTCATGCAGCCATCCGTGGACATCACACGCATGACGGTGCTCGAGCCGGGAGACCTCCTGGTGTCGATTCGGCTGCCGGCAGCCTGGACCGGCGCAGACTACTACTTCGAAAAGGTCGCCGATCGCGACACGTGGGACTTCGCGCTCGCATCTGTGGCTGCGGTCTTCCGGATGGACGGCCCGACGGTGGCTGAGACACGCATCGTATGTGGGGCCGTGCAATGCGTGCCTCGGCGATTCTCATCGGTCGAGCGAATCGTCCGCGGCCAGGCACGCACCCTCGATGTGGCTGAAGCAGCAGCGGCTGCGGCCGGGCGGGGAGCAGACCCGCTCGCACACAATGCATACAAGGTGCCGCTTACCGAGCGACTGATACGGCGAGCGGTCGAAGCCGCCTAGCTGAAGGCCGCCTGGTTCGAGATCGCCTAGTTCGAGATCTCGTGGCTAACGGACCCTGAGGTGCTTCCGTAGCATCCGGGGACCGACCTCTGCTCCATAGATGTTGCCGAGTGCGTCGACCGCGACTCCTTCTGCGGCTGTCGTTCCGCGCACGCCAAGCCGCCACTGCGGATCCGGAATGAAGGCAGTAATGAGGCCGTCGTGCACGCTGCCAACCCGGATGCCACGGGAGAAACCCATGTTTGACATGCTGCCTGCGTCGGTCGACTCAGAGTCCGCTGAGTAGAGGACATCGTTCTGGTCGATGAAGAGGCCGCTAGGGCGCCCGAACTGGGTCCAGGTCAGAAGGTGCTCACCGTCCTGTGTGAACACCTGGATTCTGCTGTTGCCTCGGTCACCTACGAACAGGCGGCCCCGAGAGTCCATCGCGAGCGCGTGCGGATCACGGAACTCTCCGTTCTCCTTCCCAGTTTCGCCCCATTGGAGAAGGAATTTTCCTGAGCTGTCGAACTTCACGACCCGATTGTTGTTTCCGGCCCCGTGTCCGTCCACGACGAAGATCGATCCATCGGGAGCCACCAGGATGTCGGACGGCTGGGTGAACGTGTCCTCTCCACTGCCAGCCACCCCCGCCTGACCCAGGCTCATGACGAGTTCTCCGTCGGGACTGAACTTGTGAACCTGATGGCCACGACCGTCGGCCGAGCCACGCGCATCCGCAACCCAGACGTTTCCGTCCGAATCGACGTGTAATCCGTGGGGCCAGACGATAATCCCGGCACCGAAACTCCGAACGAGTTCACCCTCACTCGAAAAGAGAAGGATCGGGTCCGCATCGGAATCTTCGCACAGGTTCGCTCCACAGCGCTCGCCCACCCACATGTGCATGCCATCGGCAGCCGGGTAGACCGCGCTCGTCGACCCCCAGGTGCGTCCCTCCGGAAGCTGACCCCATACGCCCTCGACCGTGCGGTACGGGTTGGATGCATGGTTCTGCGCCGCAGCGTCAGGGGCAGGAAGAAGCAACGCTCCTAGAAGCAGCGTGAACTGAAGGCCAATATTCACTGGGCGTCGCATTTCGATCTCCCGGTCGCACCTGATTGACTGCACTCAATGACCTGCAACCTGAGGACTACGCATGCCCGAAGCCAGCGACGGTGCGATCGTTGCGACGAACGGTGGCGTGTTCGAGCCGTCCAGTCTTCAACGTGGGGGGCGACCGTGGAGGCCAGTTGAGATCCAACCGCCTGAGCGAACGATGCAAGTTGCGATATCATCGCCGATCCCGACCTCGCAGACCTGCCACGTCCAGGCACCTCGCTGAGCCTCTCCAACAGCCAGGTGGTCCTGAATGGCGGAGGCAAACGCAGGCCCCCGCCCGTTCCTTGGCGTGATCTCATAGACGAACACAAGATTCGCGCCCTGCGCTAGCGCATCGGACAGGACACCTGAGGCCATAAGCATGGCCACCAGGCCTATGACGCACTTCGTACGCAGGTGCATCTCCCCTGCTTGTGGTCGGTGCCGAATGGACGAGCGGGGTATCGCGCAGTGAATACGCGATACTCGGTGAGGCCCGTCCCCTGGCGCACCCGCCCGCCCGTGCACGCCTACGTTGCCGCGGCCGGGGCATCCGAGCTTGCCCCATCTCCACCACATCAGGGGCCTTGTCGCAACGTCACCTGCTCATAGGTTGGCTTCCCTGCGGTAGCCATTCTCATCGCCTCAGTCCGATGCACTTGAAGGAGCCTAGCATGCCACTCGTCCATTCGTACGTCCCGACCCGACTTCGGTCCGGCGTCGTCGGACTCATCGCCCTTCTCGCAGTCGTGATGCTCCCTGCGCCCGCCGTGGCCCAGGACGCGATCCCGACAATCGAAGACCGAACCGCCGGCATGGACCGGATGGACGGCTTCTTCAACATCTTCTGGGATGCCGGCACCGGCTCCCTCTTCTGGGAGATCTCGGCGCTCGATACCGAATTTCTCTACCAGATCTCGATGGGGTCGGGATTGGGCAGCAACCCGATCGGAATCGACCGGGGACAGTTGAGGGGAACGCACATCCTCGAAGCCCGGCGCATTGGGCCCCGCATCCTCTTAATGGAGCCGAACTACCAGTTCGTGGCTCAAAGTGACAATCCGGTCGAAGTGCAGGCGGTCCGGGATGCTTTCGCACCGTCGGTTCACTGGGGCTTCGACATCGAGGCCGCGACGGGCGATCGAGTCCTCGTGGACGCAACGAGCTTCTTCCTTCGTGACGCACGCGGCGTAGTCGACCAGATCGCTGCAAGCGGCCAAGGCACCTTCACGCTCGACGGCTCTCGCTCGGCAATTCACATGCCTGCAACGGCGTCCTTCCCGGAGAACACCGAAGTCGAGGCGATGCTCACCTTCACGAGCAGGAATCCCGGTGGCCTGGTAAGAGGGGTCGCAGCCTCGGCCAACGCGATCACGCTCCGACAGCACCACTCCTTCATCCAGCTTCCTGGCCCGGGCTTCAAGACTCGCATCGCCGACCCGCGCGTTGGCGTGAACGGACCAACGCTGTACGACTACGCTACCCCGATCGACGTCGACACCCGGGTGCGTCTCTCCGCGAGACATCGCCTCGAGAAGGCCGACCCCAGCGCCGCAATGTCTCGGGCTGTTGAACCGATCGTCTACTACGTCGATCCAGGCACGCCGGAGCCGGTACGGTCCGCCCTGGTGGAAGGTGCCGGGTGGTGGGCAGACGCCTATGAGGCCGCAGGCTTTACCGACGGATATCGCGTAGAGGTCCTGCCCGAAGGCATCGACCCGCAAGACATCCGCTACAACATGATCCATTGGACGCACCGTCGAACCCGTGGCTACTCCTACGGAAACACGGTCATCGATCCTCGTACTGGCGAGATCGTTCGAGGTGTCGTGAATCTCGGCAGTCTGCGTCTCCGCCAAGACTATCTGCACGGTCAGGGCATGGTGCCACCATATCCGACCGGCATCTCCGCACCACAGCAGGACCCGGAGCTCGGCGAGTTCGCCGACGCACCATCCTACGAGTATCTGGCACAGGTCGCCCCCGGATCTGAAGCGATCGAGATGGCTCTCGATCGCGTCCGCCAGCTGTCAGCCCACGAAGTGGGGCACACGCTCGGATTTCCGCACAATTACATGTCGAGCAGCTACGGACGCGAAAGCGTCATGGACTACCCGGCACCCCGCGCGGAGATCGACGGGAATGGCGACATCGACCTCTCCAACGCCTATGTGCAGCGGATCGGAGAATACGACAAGCTGTCGGTGAACTGGCTCTATCGTGAGTTCCCTGCGGGCACGGATGAAACTGCAGCGCTAGCTGAGATCGCAGCCCAGGGCGTGCGCGACGGACTCATCTACATGGGGCACACGAACAACAACTTCATTGGTGCCGGCCACCAGTACGCCGGCGTCTGGGACAACGGCGAAAATCTTGTCGACCACCTGAAGCTGGAAATCCGGATTCGGGAGATCGGGCTGAACCGCTTCGGCACCGACGTTCTGCGGGCCGGAGAGCCGATGTCGAATCTGGAGTACGTACTCCTTCCGCTCTACATGCACCACCGCTTTCAGCTCCGCTCCGCCGTGCAGAGTCTCGGCGGGGCCGACTACCGGTACGCGCTCAAAGGCGACGGACAGACGCCCTTCACTATCATTGATGGTGACGAGCAGCGCGACGCCATGGAGACGGTGCTTTCGACGATCTCGCCTGAATTCCTCGCACTCTCGCCGGAACTCATCTCAATGATTCCACCCCCGGCCTTCCGGCACGGCGAGGGAGAATCCTTCCCCGGAAGAACCGAGCAGATCTTCGACCCGATCGGTGCCGCCGAGGCCGCGGCAGCGTTCACCGTCGGTGAGGTTCTCCAGCCCGCCCGAATGGCTCGCCTGGTTCTCTACGGCAGCATTGGCGATTACCCGGATCTCGAGGAGGTCGTCGATCGACTCATGGCGGTCAGCTGGGGCATCGACGACACTTCGAACGAATACGAGACCCAGGTCGTACATGCGGTGCAGCGCACCGTCGCTGACCAGATGATGAGGCAGGCTTCACTCAACGGAAATCCGGCCGAGGTTCGTGCGATCCTAGCCGATCGTCTCGAGGCGCTGGCAGTTGAGATCGAGGGCTACGGAACGCCCACACCTCACCAGAGACTGGTTGCCGGGGATATCCGGCGCTGGCAGTCCGGCATCGAGAACACAGTTCCCGGGCCGGCGATCCAGCTCCCGGCAGGTGACCCGATTGGCGGCAGCCCACGAGGTGGAAGCCCTCGGGGTGGTGGACGCTGACCTGACATCACACTCCGCCGGCGAGTGATCTCGTCAAACGAACGATGCCCCCGGAAGCCAGGCTTCCGGGGGCATCGTCGTAATCATGCCGACAAACAGTCGGTCATATCATCCTCGAGGCCGATCAGACCGCGCAGGCCATATCGTCACCGCAGCACATTGGCGACTTGATCTTGCCGTGGCCCTCGGGGCACTTCGAGACCTGAACCTCAACGCCTGAATCTGTCGTGATCGTGTCGTTCACAAGCTCACTGTCGCAGGTGGCGCAGGTCATGTTCACGCTCATGCCGCACTTGTCGCAGGTGTACGTCGCCATGGGCAAGTTCCTCTCCTGAGTAGGTCCGATATCGAGTGTGGGGCGCGGACATTAGCGAATCCTCCCGCTTCCGTCACGGCCAAGGCGTTCAACGAACACCGACCCACCCTTTCACCGAGTCGAACAGCCCAGCCGAGTCGTACCCGACACCGTCCTTGAACACGAGCGTCATCGCACGCAGCGCCTCAGGATCGGCTCCGGGGTCTCCCCACATCAGCACGAGGTCAGCGCGCTTACCGACTTCGATCGTACCGATCTCGTCGCCCTGTTCGAGGTACTCGGCACCATTCTTCGTGGCGACCTCGATGGCCTGCTCAACAGTCAGCCCGACCTCCATCAAGAGCTGCACCGCGCGCTGATTCGCATACCCAGGCACCACGTCGCCACCGCCGGTTGGGTCCGTGCCGAGTACGAGCGTACCGCCGGCGTCATAAAACGCCTTCTCCATGGCCATGTACTGCCGGAGAAGCTGGCCTCCGGTCTCGCTCGCCCGATCGAGTCCCGCGATGACCCGTTCGTGCAGCTGCGGGAGCATGGCCTCCTGCGCCCCCTCAGGAGGCGGCGACCGATCGGGCGCGCGACGCTCTACAACGGTCAGCGTCGAAGTCAGCGCCACGCCCTTCTCAATGAGGTGATTGGAAACATCGGTAAACGCCGCACTCGCAACATCCAGATCCAGGTAGCTCTGGTTCGCTCCGCGCGGGCACGAGTCAGGCTCCTTGCCTTCGACCCAGTCCGTCGCTGCGAAGAAGCCATGCTCCAGGTTGTCGATTCCGAGGTCCGCGGCCTCCCTGTACGTGATCGAACACAGATGGCCGGTGACTTTAACGCCGCGCGCGTGCGCAGCATCGATGGCCGCCCCGAGCGTGGCTCTGTCGATGAGGTTGTAGGCCTTGAACGAGGTGACGCCCTGGTCGATCCAGAAATTGACGTGCGCGCGAGCCTGCTCAGCTGTCTGCAATTGGGGCATCGCCCGCACAAATCCGTTGGCGCCCTCGAGATAGGGCCCGGTGACGTTTATGTGCGGCCCCACGATAAGGCCTTCCTCGACGTGCTGTGCCACCCTGAGGTCGGTATAGGTATCCACGCTCCCGCCGGTTCTCATCGTCGTCACACCACCGGCGAGATAAAGCGGCGGAAACGAGATCTCGTTCGTGTTGTAACGTGCCTGCCCAGACGGGTAAAAGAGGTGCTCGTGTAGCATCACGAAGCCGGGCATCACTGTTTGACCCGTACCGTCGACGATTTCGGCTCCTGACGGACTGCCGATCTCCCCAGAACTTCCGACGCGGACGATGCGTCCCTCGCGAATCTCGATCGACATGCCAGTGCGGGCGGGCGCGCCGGTGCCATCGATGAGTCGCACGTTCTGGACTACGACATGGTCCGCAGAAACTGACACGAACTCCTGCACCTGCGGGGAGAGATCGTCGTAGCTCTGGGCGGCGGCCGTGCTGGCCAGGGACAGGCTCACCGTGACCAGCGCCACGAGCCAGGCCTCTCGTCTGTAGTGCCTCAACCTCGTCATGCCATCTCCTGAGTTCGGCCGTCACCAGCCAAGTAGTATGTGGGTGGGCGCCTGCACTTGATCAGGTCCCAAACTGAAGCGGGGCCCTCGGCTCAGCCGAGGGCCCCGCATTCATGTCATCCGGCGCGAGCGCCGTCAGCGGTACTTACTGCGGCAGCACCATGGCAAAGTTTCCACCATTGGCGTTCACCACGATGTACTGCCGACCGTCGTGCTCGTAGGTCATCATCCCGTAGCGATTGGACGCCGGGATCTCGACACGGCCGAGCTCCTCACCCGTCGCCTTGTCGATGGCGAAAAGGTGCGGGTCATTGTCGCTGTTGTGTCCGGCATACACGACCATGCCCGGAGTCGCGAAGAGTGCGGCCTGACGGCCTGAACCAGTCCTCGGGTCAGGGCCACTGCTCACCGCCGGGTGCTCGAGCACATTACGCGGCGTATCCCCGATGGGGACATACCAGAGGTGGTCACCCGTATTGAGGTCGATCGCCGTGATCCGGCTATACGGCGCCTTCCAGATGGGCAGACCCTCCACTCGACCGGGGCTCGCTGCGGAGCCCGGTACCCATGCGTTGATCGTCGTGCCGGTCGGCTGCGTCGTGAGATCATCGGCCACGCCACCGTCATCCTTCTCGGCCCCGGGAATCATGATTCGTGACCCACAACCCTTCTGCGACGGCACGTATATGATGCCTGATTCAGGATCGAAAGCCGGCGTACCATCGATGTTCGTTCCCCCGACATCAGCCGGGCACCAGAGTGCCGCGCGCTTGCCGATGTCGTTGTCGCGATGAAGCGGCGGCATAAAGAGCGGTCCGATCTCGAAATCCTCGAGCGCCTCGATCGCTTTCTGACGAAGCTCCGGCGAGAAGTCGATCAGCTCGTCCTCGCTCAGCCCCTGCATGTCGTATGCGGCCGGCTTCGTCGGGAACGGCTGCGTCGCTGCAAGCTGCTCTCCAGGAATTTTCGACTGAGGAACAGGACGATCCACGATGGGCCAGATGGGCTCACCCGTCTCGCGATTGAAGACGTACAGGAAAGCCTGTTTCGTCGCCTGAGCAACGATCGGCGTCCGCACACCATCAATCATGACGTCTCCGAGCACCGGTACCTGAGGTGTGTCGTAGTTCCAGATGTCGTGTCGGACCAGCTGATAGTGCCAGCGACGCTCACCCGTCTCGACGTCCAGCGCGAGAAGACTTCCACTGAAAAGGTTGTCGCCGGGTCGGAAGCCACCGTAATAATCCTGCGTGGCCCCGTTGGTCGGGATGTATACGAGTCCGAGATCCGGATCTGCGGAGAGCGGGGCCCAGGATGAAATGTCACCGGTCCACTCCCAGGCGTCGTTCTCCCAGGTCTCATGGCCGACCTCACCCGGTCCCGGGATGACGTCGAACTTCCAGAGGTGCTCACCCGTCCGAGCATCGTACCCGAGGATGTCACCTGGAATCATCTCTGCGCGGGTCTGGTTGTACCCCTGCTCAGCCGAGTTTCCGACAACCACCACGCCGTTGACGACGATGGCCGGCGAAGAACTCGTGATGTAGCCCTGCTCCAGCGGGATGCCATCCGCAGCGTCATCGTACTCATACCCGAGGCCATTCGGCCCGAGTAGATCCACGACGCCTGTCGCCGGGAAGCCCTCGATGTCGATCTGGCCGCCAAAGCCCTCGATGTGCTGCCCGGTGTGGGCATCGAGCGCGTGCAGGAAGAACGCCGGTGAGATCAGATAGACGACGTCGCGACCATCGATGTTGGCGTACGAGACACCCTTACCGTGGTTCTTCCGCATCGAGTAGGCCCACCGGAACGTCTCAGGCTCGGTATACGTCCAGATCTCCTCACCCGTGCCGGCGTCGGTCGCCACCACGCTCCGGTGCTCGGAATGCACGTTGATGAGCATGCCATCGACGTATACAGGGGTCGAACGTGCGTTCACGGAGCCGAGGTGCGACGCGTCATACTCCCACGCCACTTCCAGGTCCGAGAAGTTGTCGCCGTTGATCTGAGTCAGCCCGCTGTAACGCTGGCCTGACATGTTTCCGGCGATGTTCGCCCAGTCGCCGTCGGACGTGATCCCTGCCCCGCGATCGCCGCCCATAGACGCAGAATCTCCGCAGGCAGCGCCCAGGAGGACGAACATGCCAAGCGCGAGCCAGCGCATCGGGGAGGATGTCGAAATCCCAGTGCCCATCTGCAAGCCTCTCGATGAGGTGAGCGCCTTGTTCAGGCGCGTTTTCGAAGCGTTGGCATAATGCCCGCCCGATCCTGTTCTCGCCAGTATTGGCCACGCTTTTTCGATCGCCCCCCCCTCACATCATCGCTAGCACCACCGTACTCGAACCCGCTACTACACAACTGTTTCTCCGTTCGCTTCCACCTAGGAAGGAGCGTAAGCGTCCATGCGTCTGTCTGCTCGAACAGGTAGGTCGATGAAAGGATATCCCCGGCGTCGCCGACCGGATCTACCGGCATCACTTCGACGCCTTCGCCCTTGTGATTCCGAAGGCCAACGCTCTCTGTGCTTTCAGAGACGTAGCCCGAGATCACCGGTTAGTCCATCTGTCGACGATCGGCCACGGCATCCGAGGACCCTCGGTATGGAAGGTGGCTCACTGGATCTCTCATCTTCGTGTTGGGATAGGCGGACCGACCGCACCCAATCGCACGCACATCCGGCCGCGACACCGTCCGCCACAGGGTCGATTCGGTGACACACAACGTTATCCGCACTACGTTTTTTCCTCTCGTGCCAAGGGCCAACTAGGCTCCACTGGACAAAATCCGAGCTACTGAGGCCCGCATGAAGCGCATCTCTACTGTGACCGCACTCCTGCTGACCGTGGTCGGCTGCTCCGGTTCCGAATCAGCCGAAATAAATGCAGGAGTGCCTGCCGCTGATCCTCTCGACGCGTACACACCGACCGCGGCACAGCATGCCGAAGTCGTCGGAACGCTGCAGAGACTGTTCGACGCGCTCGAGTCAGGCAACGAAGCGCTGCTACGATCCGTGACGGACGCCTCCGTGGTGATGCATTTTTCGGAGACCCGCGACGGGGCCACGACCTTCGGAAGCGCGACGCTCGACGGCCTCGCGACGAGAATCACATCGAGCGAAGTGCCGCTCATTGAGCGGATGTGGGACCCGACCGTCGTGGTGAACGGGCCGCTGGCGACGATCTGGACGCCGTACGACTTCTACGCCGGAAAAACATTCAGCCATTGTGGTGTGGATGCGGCCAACATGCTCCGCACTGAGGAGGGCTGGCAGATCGTAGCCCTGTCATGGACACGCCTCCAGCCCCCGACATGTGAGCTTCACCCCGACGGCCCACCCGCGTCCTGATCAAACGAAGCCATCACCACCTGGGGCAGGGGCATCTGTGCGCCTCCGAATCGCATACGTCGCTCTCTTCGTCACGCTGACAACTTCCTGCTGAAAGCCTGTGCACCCAGAGCGACTTGAGGCTTGTGTCCGTGCAGTGTGGCTTCGAGAGGGCCTTTGAATTTCCCGAGACTGAGTCAGCGCTACGTCGACGGTGTTCTGGTGGGGACTCCAGAACACCAACTCTGCTATTCCAGGCTCTTCCTGAGCGTGTCGACGGTCATGGAGAAGCTCCGCATACCGGAAAGCGGATCGTAGGCGACCAGCATCGCGCCTCTGTAACCAAGTCGGTCGGAGCTCGCTCCGGAGAACGCCATCAGGGTCCGCGCGAGCCCTTCCTGGGTCTCCCTGCTGAGCTCTCCACCTGACGTACCAGCGAAGGCTTCGTCAAAGAGTGCATTGAGCGGGAGCCCCTGAGGCTTCGACTCAAGCAAGGCCAAGGTCACGATCGCGACCAGCGCGTTGTGCGGGAAATTGAAGTGGAGCGCGAGGGGTGCGTAGCCGCTCCGCTCGGGACGAAACGCTTCCAGGTCCTCCAGCAGCCGTCCTCCGTGCTCGACGAGCAACCTGCGCACCTCGGCATACTCTGTCTCGTACGGCTGGAGCAATGACGGCACCGTGCCCCGAAACGCCCAGGGATCCGCGGCCAGCGCCTGTAGAAGAGAGCCCAGGATCGCGTCCCGATCTGCAACTTCGCCTAGGTCATCCCCAGCGACTCCGGCCGCCTCATCTGGAACGGACCCCGTGTATGCTTTCATCAGCGTGCGTGTCGCATACAGCAGCCAAGGATAGTCACCCACGTTGTCGTCCCGCATGCGAACCACGTCTCGTCCGTACATCAGCCAGAAGCCCCAGCGCAGGTGCGCACTGAGGACAGCGGCGCTCACTCGTGCGAACTCGAGTTGATGCGACCAGGCCAGAGTCGAGACGCGTTCGATGATTCTGTCGTAGGCCTGCTCCTCGGGGTGAAACTGGGACAGCGCATAGATGAGGAGTGTCTCCGCATTGGACACGAACTGATGCCCACTCCCCTGTTCCCCCTGGAGTGTCGTCACGAGACCTGTCAGCCGGTCCAGCAAGGCATCGAGGTCCTCTGCATCCCACACGCGCATCGCACAAAGGGACAGGAGGTGCAGAAAGTAGTAGTCGAGGAGGATCTCCAGCGTCATGCGATGATCCGGGTCTTCCACCTCCACACGTTCGAAGAAGTCCAGAAGCAGTACCGGAACTAAATCCTCAGTGAAGCGATGCGTCTGATGATTCCACGAGTGAAGAACTCGGAAGCCATCTTTTCGGGTACGACCGTCGAGCTTCCGGACCAGGGTAGCGAGTCGTCCGGACACACCGTCGAACCGGTGATCCGCCATCGCCGACCTCAACGATGTCAGCTTCGTCGAGAGGTCCGCGCCTGTTGAGAAGCCATCGACGAGGCGGGCTCTCGTGCCGTCCCCCAGCATGGCTTCAAGCAGGTCGCAGAGCTCGAGCACCTCGGCGGCACTCGATGCAGCATTCGCGGGGGCACCCGAATCAGGCATATGTGTCAGCGGTTGAAGTAAGTGCGTAGCTCATCCGGATTGCTCGTGTGGGTCATCGCGACCATGAGCAGTACCCGGGCCTTCCACGGACTCAGATTGTCCGCCTGAACTGCCCCCATCTCGAGGAGATCGAGGTTGTTCGCGTAGAGCGGTACGATCCTGCCCGTACTAACACGAGAGGCTACGACAACTGGAATCCCGGCTGCTCTGACCCGTCTCAAGGCCTCGAGCGTGGGTGTGCTCACATGGGCCAGACCGAGACCCGCTACCACGACGCCGTCGAGATTACCGTCTGCGAGGAGCAACTCGAGCGCTCGCCCGTCTGAGCCGGCGTATTCGCTGATGAGTACGACGTTCCCCAGTTCAGGGTCGTCTGGCAGCGGCACGGTCTGTCGACGCATGGGCGCACGATAGAAGCGCACTGCCTCGATGTCCGCGACGCCAAGCAACCCGAAGTCGAGTGTCTGGAAGGTTTCGACGTCGAGCGTGTTGGTCTTCGTGACTTCGCGCGCCGCGTTGATCTGACCGTTCATGACAACCATCGTGCCCATGCCCACAGCTTCATCGGAGACGACGACCCGCACGGCGTTCAGCATGTTCCTTGTGCCATCAGTGTCGTACATCGTAGGTGCGCGCTGCGCACCTACAACGACCACCGGCTTCTCGCTCATGACCGTCAAGTCGAGGAAGTACGCCGTCTCTTCGAGGGTATCCGTCCCGTGCGTGACCACGATCCCTGCCACACCAGGCTCTGCAAGCAACGCGTTCGCCCGTGCAGCCAGCAGCAGCCAGATGTCCGGGGTCATGTCCCGGCTATTCACGTTCGCGATCTGCTCTACGGACACCTGTGCGATCTCGCTCAGCCCCTCGACCGAGCTGACGATCTCGTCCCCTGTCAGTGCCGCTCGTAGTGCGCCGATCTCCTCATCGTAAGTACTGGCAATCGTGCCGCCGGTCGCAAGGACGACCACGCGGGGCAACTCAGCGACTTTAACCCCGGCCGTGGTGCTGGCCGTCACCGACTGGGCTGAAGCGCCCGAGGTGCCGAGCCGCCCTGAGCGAGCGCTTGGACTTACAAGGACCGAAGCGCTGCCGAGCAGCATAAACGCTGTCGCTATTTGTAGAAGATGAGCGCGCATCATGCGAGATCCACCGTGCCATTGGGCGTATTCAACGTCGCGATTACCCGAGGTGATTCGCCGCCTGAAACAGACGTGTCGAGTCCGAGAGCCTGGAACCACCCACGAACGATGTCCGGCTCAGGATGTTCGACCCTCACACCCTCCAACGAGCACACCGAGGGAAGATGGGTACCGGGGTGCACCGTGTCCCCCCAGTCGATAAAGAAAGGGATCACGCCGCCGGCGCGGTCCGCCCATGGGTCCGTAACCGTCCAACGCAGAGCACTGCCGTCCGGGCGCACCCTGCCACCCTCCGACAGTTCGCCGAGGTCGATACCGGCCTCACGTCCCGTGGCCACCAATCCCGACAAATCGCTCGCCTTCGCACACCATGTGACTAGTCGCATCTCCTTCAGGTCGCTCAGACCAAACCATCTGGGCCCAGCAGGATCAGGCTCGTCAGGGTCCACGCTGACCACCTCCATATAGCAGTCCGGGCCAAAACCGATCAGTCGATTGCGGGTGCCGAAGCCGAGGTGCCGCCCGCCTGGTGACATCTCCACACCGAGGCGCTGCTCGATGTACTCGACGCCATCGTTCAGGTCGGGTGAGGCAAAGACTAGATGGTCCATTCATGCTCTCCAGGTTGTAGAATTTGAATGTCCTCAATCACCTCACTGCTCGCGAGCGCCGCAGCGTAGCCTACCGCCGTCTTGAAGTAGCGGAGGCGTTTCGCGTCGATGGCTGCCTGGATGTTCAGCTCTCCGACGTCGCCCTTCATGAGGCGCAGGCCCGCCCCATGCCGCTTGGCGAGCGCCTCCTTCGCCGTCCAGAGCCTCATGAACTCGGCATCCGCCTGCTCCCGGCTGAGTCCGGTGAGACGGCTGGCTTCGGCAGCCCCGAACCAGCGCGTCGCGATCGCTTCGGCTCTGGGTACGGTCCGCACCTGCTCGACGTCGATGCCGAGGCTCCTCACCCCTCCTAGCGCCACGGCGAACAGGTCGCCCGTGTGCGCCACCGAAAAGGCGAGGGGTGTGGCATCCGGTCTCCCGATCGGGACATAAACGGGCTTACCGCCGGGCGCGACTACGACCCTCACCTCTCCCGGTGCGCAATCCGCCTGACGACCCAGGAGCACTCGTACGGCAGCATGTCGAGCCAGCAGAATTCGACCGCGCGCGGGATCCGCCATGCTGTCGGCCCGCCGCCGATCCTCTTCGGTTGGGAGATCGGTATCAGCGAGCGCCTCAAATGCTTCGTCCGTCACATCGACAAGCCACACGCACGGCCGCCGCGGATCGATCATTTACGCTCCCGAACGCACTCGAACCGCAAAGCACGGGACTTCATAAATTCGGAGGCCGTCCACCCACTGCGTACCGAATATCTCCACCGTGACGGACTCGCCTTCGACGATGTCGACCTTGAGAGCCTCTACCTCCGTGACGACTTCATCGCGAGATGGAACGACCTGTCCGCGGTACTTCCAGGAAACAGGGAAGCCCACGATCGGATGCTCCCAGACTGGATTCTCGAGACCGTCGAGCCATCCCTTCAAATGGACGAGTGCACGAGCAGACTGGACGAGCGCCTCGAGTCCGAGCGAACCGGGCTGGACCGGGTCGTCGTAGAAATGCGCCTTGAAGTACCAGTTTTCGGCACGGATTTCCTGTAACGTCCGAATTCGACCCAGGCCGGCATCTCCGGCGTCCGGCCAGAATCCAGTGACCGCGTCCAGCATGCGGATCGCACCAGACTCCATCCCAGGCAAATGCGCGAGTTCTCCGCCATCAGGGATCAGAGACATAGGGGCGAGGTCAGAAGGCTCGATGAGGCGAGCCCGCATCTCATCGGTCATGGGAAGACCCTTCTGTTCTTCCAGAATCTTCGGACTGAAGAACCCGAAGTCCGTCTTGAGGGTCAGCACAACACCCTCCGCATCGCGACAGGTGACGTTAAAGAACACGATGCTCGTCCCGCCGGCCTTTGCGAAACGAGTCAGCTCTGTTGTGAAAGTGAGCGTGCCGATGTCCGGCCCGATGTCCTTGTAGATGGTGCAGTCATCTCCGTCGAGATTCCGGAACGCGACGTCGCCTTCCGTATCCGCGAAGAAATTGAGGTAGCAAGAGAACCAGCCGCAGGGCTGGAGCAGAGCCTCCACAACGACCGCGAACGGCATCGTACCCTGCCCCTCTGCGAAGTACCACGCGTCCGGGTCAACTTCGAGGGTCGATACGAGCGTGCCGGAGTCCGAGGCGGAGCCGGGCGTAACGTCGACTTCGACGATGCTGCTCATGAAGTGGTAAGGAGGACCAGGCAAGCGCGGACATTTCAGTGCCCCGTCATACTTCTCAAACATCGTCCCGAACGCGTCGCTCGGCTTGCCCCAGGCACAGGACAGCAACGCCCCGTAGTCGCCGCGCACATCGCTGTTTCCTGGTCCGACGAGCCGGATCGGCTCCGCACCCTCCAAGAACTCACCCTTCGTCGTCAGTGGGTAATCCGGAACCAGCCGTAGGCCGAAGCGTCGGCACTGGAAGACCTTGAAGCCATCACTCGTACACAGGAGCGACGCGTAGACCTCGGGGAGGTCACCATCGATGACCTCCTCGATGAACACTTCGTAATCCAGATCGTGCGGGCCCGTGGGAATCACCTGGCCGCGGCAGAGGAAGCGCGCCATCTCACCGGGGACCGGCTCGAAGCGCCATCCGTCGCGCGGGAGTGTGAAGCCCATCGCGGCCATCGCGAACGACAGTGCCTGAGTAGCTGCATCGGCCATCAATGTGCCGGGCATGCACGAGTCATTCTTGAAGTGCCCGTCATAGAACCAGGCATCGGCAGGTACGTGCGCCTCAGCACGGACGTAACCACGTCCCCACGGTCCACCTTCCGGCTCGAACTCCGGTACCGAATCGATTAGACGCAGCAATCCGTTAGGTGTATTCGGCGTGCGGGTGTGGCATGAAGCCAGCTCGAAACCTTCCCCGAAGCAGGCGAAGGCATCCCCTTCGACCCATGCACCGAACTCCTCTGACGTGAAGCTCCGCTTGGTGCTCAACATCGGCGCCGGATCGAGGCGAGCGTCCGGATCGGGCGTGTCCTCGGCGGCATCCCAAAGGACACCACCAGAACCAGACAGCTCCTCTTCGGTGAAGAATCCGGCCTGTCCGTTTCGTACAGAGATCAGCAGCCGGTCACCGACGTAGCAGTCGTAGTGGAAGAAGAAGAGACGAACGTCACCAGTCTTCGCATGACCATCGACGTAGATGTCATACGTGAGCGTCTCACCCGGCGCCGGCAGGTCGCCGTGGAACGTCAGGTCACACCCGAGCAAGCGGTATACACGATCTCCCTTGTTCAGGAAATCAGCGCCCAGCCATGAGATCAACAACAGGTCGGCCTGACCGGACTCGATCACGACGCCCGGGGCCATCCGGCCCGTGTGCAGGTACCACGCGTCTTCTTTGACGTCCGTCTCCGTGACGACACGCCCTTTCTTCATCGTCCCCGGCTCGCCCTCGATGAGCAGCGCACGATCGGTGAAGAGGAGCGGCGGCTCCGGCATACGCACCTGACGTGCGTATCCATCCTGCTGCTCAAATAGTTCGCCAAAGATCTCGGAGATCTTTCCTCCCGAGTGTATCTCAAGCTGTTCGCGGGTGAGGAAGACTGTGTCCGGCAGTTCGTCACGGTTGATCGGTGGTGCAACCGGGATCACCGGTGACGGCGCAGCGGACGAAGCCTTCTTGTCGGCCTTCGCCGGAGCTGCCGGAGCTGCCGCGAGGGGTGCCACTGAGGGCGCCGGAGTGTGCGCAGCAGGTGTCGCCGGCGCATCCACGACCACGCGCAGATCTGGAGCGCGCGGTGCGGCCGGTGTCGAAGTTGGAGCCGGCAGAGCAACACTACCGGAGTCCACGACGGCGCTCAGTCCGAGCGACAGGAAGGCATCGTGCGTCTCCTTCTGCTCGCGCAGAAAGTCTGCATGGACCTGGGCGATGGAATTAAACAGGTCGAGCGCGGCGTTTCCGGTCGGCGCCTGAAGAGCCTCGGCCGCGATCGAACCCGTGCCACCGGCCGAAGGCGTCACGGGAATCGCCGCTGGTGGCGACGCCGGCACTACGGGAGCGTCCGCAGCAGGTGTGGTCGGCGCACCGGGACTGAACTGGTGGCGCACATCGTACCCAACGCCCGATGAGGGCGGTGGTGCCATCGTTTCCCCATCTGGGGATGAAGTCGTTCCAGGCATCTCGTTCACTGCTTCAGAATGCGACGGGGCGGGCGCAGACGGCGCCACGACCTCTGTTTTCAGTACAGCGTTCTCGCCAAACGTGGCGGGCCAGACGACGGCTGGTGGGTGCGCAGCCAGCCGCAGGAGTGAACCCGCTGGCTCTTCGAGAGGCTGACCGCCCTCCTGGAGACCGCGCAGACGGTCGACAAACGTCTCGAGTTGCATGGGCACGCCCGTCGCCCAGAGCTTTGCGACCGACCGACCCACCGCTTCGAGACCCGCTCCTTCATGCGGATCGAGTGCCACAGCCATGTGGGGTCGCCCTTCCAGAATGCGACCCACGGCCCCTGTGACAATGGCTCGTGGCCCGTGTTCGACGAAGATCCGAACGCCGTCCGCGTAAGCCTGCTCGATCGTCTTTGGGAAGTCGATCGGATCGATCGCCTGCTGCGTGATCGCGTCAGCGGCGGCCTCTCTGGTCGGTACATAGGCACGGTTTCCGGCATTCGTGTAGAACCGGATATCGGGCACCTCGCGCGTGTCGCGCGAGTGAATGTCATGCCAGGTCTTCTTGAATGGGGCCAGTGGCGCGGCGTGAACGATCATGTCCAGGCCGAGCTGAATCGCCTTGTTCCGTCCAACCGCCTCAACCACTCGATCACAGCCAGCAGCGTCTCCGCCGATGACCACGTCTTCGTAGTGGTGGATAACCGTTAGATAGACACGATCCTCGCCCTCCATCGCCGCCTCGACGACCGCGAGCGGAGCGGCAATGCGGAAGTTCTTCCAGTCGGGTAGCTCGCCTTCGGGCAGTCCCCAGTATGTCGCCGCAGACCGGCACTCGCCGGTCAACTGATTCACGTACATCTCGGACGTATTGATCTCGACGAGCATGTCATCGAGGTCGTGCCAGACACCGAACGCCATGAGGGAGTTCGTCTCACCCGACGAGAGTCCAAGAGCAACCTGAGGTCTCATGCCGAGGATGTCGCGCGTGAACTCCGTGTGCGCCTGACAGACAAAGGACGAACCCTGTAGCTGGGTCGCCGGCGAGAACGGCTCAACGTCGGCTCCGTACAACGTGGCAGCGAGGCTCGGAGTTCCGTCGAATTTCACTGCGAGGTTGTGACCAATCTTTGGGAAGGCGAGGAGGAGATCTCTCGCCGCGCCTGGGTAAGCGGCCGCCGCCCCGGTGTAGCAGAACGCGACTTCGCCTTCCGGCCTGCCTTCGCCATAGAACAACCCCGGTGCAGACGGCACACGTCCTTCCGCCAACTCACCGGCGGCATGGGCTCGGAGACGCTCCACTTCTTCGAAAGTTTGCCCCACGAGGGCCAGTCGAACGCTGCCCTGATGGACCTGCAGGCCAGCAGCCACCGTCGCAGCTAATTCGCTTATCGAATCAGCGGCATGGAAGTGGATCACAGGCGCGTCGACAGGCGAGATGGCATCCGTCGTAGCCGCAGGAGCTGCCAGCTGAACGGTCGACGCGAGCCCCGAGTACGAGGTCACGGACGCGGTGGTGTGAACCAGGTCCTGACGTCGAGGAGCAGGCCACGCGCCCTCTCGATCAATCACGGCGCCCAGGTGGGCCGTGACTGCGCCCGCTGCGACGTGAAGCAGCCCCGACGCTCCGTGGGCGTGGCCGAACCGCGCCGTCACTTCGCTCTCACCGGTCTCCGGCACGAGGGCGAGGTCTACCGCTCCGACTTCGGGCTCGTCCATATCCTCGACGAGCGAAGCGAAGATGGGATAGCCCTTCTCGGTCGCATCACGCTCACGCATGAGGACCATCGCGACCGCCACATCTCCGGGTCGCTGGCGATCTGCGGGCAGCACGGATGCCGCTGCAGCGCGGTGCGACAGCTCGTGGGAGAAATCCGATGCCCCCACGAGAGCCGCGTCGATCTCACCGGCCTGGAGCGCACGGACTGCGAGCTTCAGCGCGTCGAGGCCAGACAGCTCCTCGCTCGCAACCGTAAAGCCAGGGGCGCGCCAATCCTGCTGTGCGTGTACGCGATTCGCAGGAATGTTCGGCATGCAGCCGATCACTCCGGCAGCCGTCAGATGACGCGCCGCCCGATCGTTCACATCGCGCCAACCGGCCATATCGGCGTCGGGGCCAAGCAATTCCCGAAGCCGAACACGCAATCCGTGTCGAGCTACCTGAGGATCGACGCACATCCCAATGTAGACACCCGTCCGATCAGGATTGAGGCCGCCGACCTGACCCAGGGCCTCTTCGACCACTTGGAGGATCGATGTCTGTTGGGCAAGGCTTTCCTGCAAATCATTCGGAGGAAACCCGAGCTTCGTCATCGAAAGGACGATCTCTTCGGTCCGCGTTGACTCCTCTCCTCTCGCCTCGACCAATCGACGCACGAAGGCCGGAAGCCCGACCTGGTCGCCCGCGATCACACCGAGGGCCGAGATTGCCACGGCCTGCGCGATCTTTTCGGCAGGATCAGATCGCGGCAAAGACACCGCAGGTGCCTCGCCCGTCCATTCCTCGACGATCAGGTGGGCGTTGTTCCCGCCAAAGCCGAAGTTCGAGATCGCCGCGCGGCGCGGGCCCTTGCTCTTCCAGGGCTCGGCTTCAGCCAGTAGACGGAAGCCCTGCTCATCGATCATGCTGAGCGGATCATCGCAGGGCGTTGGTGGGAGGAGACCCGCTTCGAAAGCGCTGAGCATCTTGAGGAGGCTCGCGACTCCCGATGCAGTAATCGGATGCCCGATGTTGCCCTTCAGTGACCCGATCACCGGCTTAGGTCCGTCACCCCAAAGCAGAGCAAGAGACTCGAGCTCGATGCTGTCGCCTCGGGGCGTTCCCGTGGCGTGGCACTCGATGAACCCGATGTCCTGAGGGGTTAGTCCGGCCTGGGCGTACGCGGACTTCATGGCCCGCACCTGTCCGTCCGCCGAGGGGGCAAGGAATCCACTCTGCCGCCCGTCGTTAGAGAGGCCGATCCCGCGAATGACTCCGAAGATCCGGTCGCCCGACTCCACAGCATCGTCGAGCCGCTTGAGTGCGACTAGTCCCGCACCTTCAGCGGGGAGCAATCCGTCTGCGGCCTTGTGGAACGGACGTGACTGGCCTGTCGGGCTCAACGCCTGAAGCGCGGTGAATCCCAGGTGAATAAAGAGTGGATCCGCACGTGCCACACCGCCCGCCAACATGAGGTCGGCTTCGCGGTCCTGGAGGCGCCGACAGGCGATCTCCAGGGCGTAGAGTGAGGACGCGCAGGCAGCGTCGAGCGCAAACACGTCCCCTGTGAGCCCATATGCAGCCGCTACGACATGCGCCGGCCCACCCGAGGAGAAGCGATTCCGGGCATCGGACCTGCCATCATCCAGGCCAGGCTTCGGCGCATTTTGTCCCTCGCCAAGCCAGAAATCCTCAACGAAGCGAGTATGCTCGACTGTCGGATATGAAAGGTTGCCGATCACCAGCCCCGTCCCAGGCGGCGGTGTATCAACCCCCGCTTCCCCGAGAGCGACCCCCGCGCAATGAAGCAGCCACTGGGTCAGCGTGTCGAGACGGTGAGGCTCATCGATGCGGTCGGCAAGCGTAGATACGTCGAAGACCTCGTCGAAGCCGGTGACATACCCACCACGATTGCTCACGACGTGCTCTGCACCGACACCTGGCGACTTGTCCGCCAGCAGCTTCTCGGAATCGATCCCCCAAGCTCCGGCAGGCGCCTCTCCAATAAGAACACGGGCGTCCCGAACGGCTTCGAACAAAGCCTCAGGGCTCAGCGCCCCGGGCAACACGCAGGATCGCCCAACAACCGCGATGGGCTCAAAACTACTCATGTACGACTCCGTTCAACTTTTTCGATCAGGCGCCCGGCGCGTCGAACTGCACTTCCCGCAGCTCGGCAACGAGGTCGCCATCTTCAGTCGCAAGAATGAAATCGAACAGCGTGCCTCGCTCCGTCTGCCGTGCCCGGAACGCCGACCTCAGCTGCTCAGGAATCGACTCGAGGTGGTGCACGACCATCGTGCCCATGCTGGCGATCTTCTCCATGGCACCGGCCTTCTGGTGCGTCCAGAGCTCTCCGAGTTGCAGGAGCCCCTCGAACGTCGCCGGGTCAAACCCACGCGAGAACGCCTTGGGCGGCCACCCAAGACTGGTGGCACTTCTCAGCAACGCCATCCCACCCTCTTCGGATACGCCCTCCAAGTCGACGATCGAGCGGTAGGAACTCGCGTTCCCGAGAACCTCATAGGCGCCTTCCGGCTCGAACGGCCACGGCTCTAGGCCACCTGACGGGACCGACGGTGGCGGGGTCGCGCCATTCTCATCGTACCGAACCGTCGTCTCATGGTGCACCGTACCTACCGCGTCCTTGAACATGAGGCGGTACCCGGGGATCGCACCCTCGATCGGATGAACCTCGACGGTGTGACCACCCTCCGACGGGTTCGTGTCCTGACCGGGCATCGCGATCACGAAGTCTTCCAGGTACATGCGCATGGTCCGGACAGGCTTGAGGGCCTGTCCGATCCGCAGCGCAAAGTCAGCAACCATCGCAGGAGCGAGTCGGCCATTCGCCGATCCGTTGCCCGCAGCCTCGAGCGCTGTCGCGGCCGGGAACGAAAGCGTGTGCATGCTCGCCGGGAAAGAAGGAGCCGCGAGCACGACGCGCTCGACGCCCTCACCGTCCAAACTGAGCTCATCGACAAAGAACTGAGCGCCGAGATCGACATCAAGAAGCGCGATGCCCTGCTTCTCGAAGTGAGCGGCCAGGCCTGCATCGACCATTCCGCCCGCCCACGGGCCCCAGTTGTAGGACCGCACCCGGCACCACTCGCCGCGGCGTTGTGCCTCAGCGGCAGCAACCTTGTTGAGCACTTCATTAGCAGCAGCGTAGGCCGACTGGCCTGCGTTTCCAGCTCGTGCTGCGATCGAAGAGAAGATCGCGATCAGTTGGATCGGGTCCTCTTTCGTCGCCTCGAGCAGTACGGACAGACCGCCGACCTTCGGGCCGAACACATCTGCTACCCGGTCGGGCGTCATGTCTACGATCGCCTTGTCACGCAGCACCCCGGCCCCATGAACGATGCCGTCGATCGAGCCCCAGGTCTGGCGGACCTGATCGAGCGCTGCCTGAACCTGCGCAGGATCGTTGACGTCCGCGCTCAGATACATGGCGTCGACGCCGCGGGCGTCGAGATTGGCCAATGACATCTGCACCTCGGCACTCGCCGCGAGTGACTGCGCCTGCTTCTGAATGCCTGTGAAGTCGACCGTCTGGCCCTTCTTACTCGCGACAGCCGCGAGGGCTGCCGTGATCTGCACGGAGTCGGTCGAGAGAGGAACGCCCTCAGGCCACTCAGCAAGAGCTGACCGCCCAAGGAGAGCAAGCTTCACATTCCACTCTTCGGCGAGGCGCGCGACCGAACTTCCGGTAACGCCTCGCGCTCCGCCCGACACGATAATCACGGATCCAGGCTCGAGTGCCGCAGACTTTGTTCCGGTCATCGTCAGCGGCTCGATCTGCACGACCGCCCGGGCGCCGTCGGCCCCAATGCCAACTTCGAGGGCCGGACCGCCAAGGAAGAGTTCGTCGATAATCTCGGCCGCCGCGGTCGAGGGATCGGCTACATCGATGGCCTTGAGTGATGCACCGGGCCATTCGCGCGCCGCGGTCTTCACGACACCTGCCAGGCCACCGGTCCACGCTCCGGCTCCGGGATCGCCGGCGAGACCGAAGTCCCCGCCAGTCGACTGGATCGTAACGAAGACCCGCTCTGACGACTCCGGGTGCTGCGCGACCATACGGGCCGCCTGAATCGCATTCTGGTGAACGGCGATCGCGCCGTCTGCGCCGACCTGATGACCTCCCAGGCCCGCCAGGCTAATCACGGCCCGGGCAGAAGCCGACGGGACCTCAACAATGACCGGCTCGAGCCCGCGTTCCTTGAGTCCTTCTGCAAGCTCGCCCGCCAACTCCGTGTGCTCTGATGTAATCTCGACCGAGGTACCCTCGGAAAGCCCAGCGAGACCGAACCCAGGCCGGAGCTCAGAAACGATCCGCGGAACGAACGCAGAGACGGTGGTGGCATCCACGACCATCGGTGTCACCGCAGAAGAAGCGACCGGCGCCGCTGCTGCTGCCTGCGGAGCCACCTCAACTACTGGCGCCTCGACAACGGCAGGAGCCGCCGGTGTTTCTACCGGAGCCGCGATACCGCCAGCCAGCCTGTCCGCTACATCCCGTAGTGTGCGAAGCGTGGCCAACTCAGACGGAGCGATCTCCGGCATGCCAGGGATTCGCTCCTGGAGCTCGGACAGAATCTCGACCTGCTTGATCGAATCGATTCCGAGACCGGCTTCCATTTCCATGTCCAGATCGAGCATTTCGACCGGGTAACCAGTCTTCTCAGCTACGACCTCGAGCGCGAGCGCCGTCACGTCTATATCGGGCGTTGCGGCTGCAACCAATGCCGCAGGTGTCGCAGGTGCAATGCTCGGTCCCGCCGCTGCCGCAGGCATACCGGCGATCAGCTTGTCCGCGACATCACGCAGCGTGCGCAAGTTTGCCAGCTCAGCTGGCGCAATCTCCGGAATCCCTGGGAGGCGCTCCTGAAGTTCACTCAGGATCTCCACCTGCTTGATCGAGTCGATCCCGAGACCGGCTTCCATTTCCATGTCGAGGTCAAGCATCTCGACCGGATAACCCGTCTTCTCAGAGACGACCTCCATGGCCAGTGCTGTTACGTCGATCGCTGCGACGGCTGGTGCTGCGGCCGCTAGGGGCGCAACGGCGGTGACTGCCGCCGCTGCCGCAGGCATACCGGCGATCAGCTTGTCCGCGACATCACGCAGCGTGCGCAAGTTTGCCAGCTCAGCTGGCGCAATCTCCGGAATCCCTGGGAGGCGCTCCTGAAGTTCACTCAGGAT